>ENA-UOOK01000384-UOOK01000384.1-fermentation-metagenome-genome-assembly--contig:-NODE-384-length-57967-cov-71.078740_pt1 | contig 57967 bp, 47 predicted proteins | sample MGYA00245777_ERZ724023 | MGnify/ENA primary metagenome ERZ724023 (study PRJEB28704, sample SAMN03018312) | fermentation metagenome | biome: anthropogenic terrestrial biome; feature: soil; material... | reverse complement strand
AAATTGGCCATAATACCACCTAAACTTACGCCGGAAACAGTAGCTCTAATTGGGGAATCACTGGATGTGGAAACAGTGGAGACCCTGATAAGCGGGAGTAACCTGGCAGGTGCACTTACCTGCGGGAATTCCAATGGTTTTGTAGTGTCCAAGTATACCTTCGACAGGGAAATTGAAACCTTAAAGGATACTGGTGTAGAGGTGGAGAAAATACATGACAGACTAACTGCACTGGGTAACATAATGCTGGCCAATGATTTCGGGGCCATAGTAAATCCATTGCTCTCTGATGAATCAGTGGAGCGGATATCTCAGGTTTTGGATGTTGATGTAGCTAAAGGAAGTATAGCGGAATTCAAGATTACTGGTGCTGTGGCGGTTGCAACCAACAAAGGGGTGTTGCTACATCCATCCGCAAGTCAGCGCGATATTGAACTGGTAGAAAAGATACTTAAAGTACCGGCCGATGTGGGAACAGTTAACCATGGTACATCACTAGTTGGGGCATGCGCAGCAGCCAATTCTAAGGGAGTCCTGGTAAGTTTAGACACCACGGGGCCCGAAATTGCAAGAATAGAAGAAACATTTGGTTTTCTAGAGGGATATTTATGAAGACAAAGATATTTAGGATTCAGGGTAAATTTATGATGGGTAACGCTTTAAAACCCTTCACCAAAGAATTAAAAGCTACAAATGAAGAAGAAATAAGGGAAAGGATTTATTCAGAATTTGGTAGCAAACACCACATCAAACGAAATAAGATTAAAATAGAAGACATCACCGAGATTTCTGCTGATGAAGTGCTTGATCCAGTAGTTAAAGCCCTCCTTAAGGAGTGATTAAAGTGGAAGATAGAGAACGTCTGAATCAACTTGTAAACGAGCTTAACTTGTACAAGGAACAGGCAGAAATTTTAAACCAACAGGTGGACACTGTACAGGCCAACATCGCCGATATCACCATTGCCCAGGAAACTCTGCAAACCATTAAGGATAAAAAGGACACTGAGACACTGGTACCCATTGGTGCCGGATCATTCATCATAACTGAGATCAAAAACACAGATGAAATAATAGTTGGATTAGGTTCCGGGGCAGCCGTAAAGAAGAAGATATCTGATGCAGAAGAAAGTATCAATGAACAGAAAAAGGATTTAGAGGCAGTGGTTAGTAAAATTACAGATCAGCTTAATAAGATGAATGAGCTCATCATTCAAAAGACACCAGAAGCTGAAGCCCTCATTCAGAAACTGGAAGGGACTGAAAATCAGATCAAATAAACTACTTTTTTTTAAACATCAAATTTAGTCTGAAAAACTTGAATTAGAAATTTATAAAGGTGAACTTCTTTGTTTGAATCACTTAAAAAGAAACTCTCTAGTACTGTTGGTAAAATTACTGATAAATTATCCAAAGAGGAAGAAGAAGCTAAAAAGAGTGAGGACCAAGATAAGTCTGAAGCAGCCCAGAAGGCTGGTAAAACCGACACAAAGAAGGCCCCTAAATCTGAGGTTAAACAAGAAGAAAAATCAGAAAAAAGGAAGGAAAAATCTGATACAAAGGAGCCAGAGCAGGAAGATTCCTTAAGTGAAGAGATGGAACCCTCAGAAAAGGAGAAAAAAGGTCTCTTATCCTTCGTCCGACATAAAACCATCTCAGAAAAGGACGTGGATGATATTCTATTCGAACTGGAGATGTCCCTTCTGGAAGGGGATGTGGCTCTGGAAGTGGCAGAAGAAATAATAAACTCTGTAAAAGAAGACCTGGTTGGCCGGAAGATCAAACGAAAAAGTGATGTTTCAGAATTTACTAAAGAAGCCCTTAAAAATGCAATATCTAAAATATTAGAAGTAGACAGCCAGAATATAGATGAACTTATCCAATTGAAACAGAAACAGGGTGAACCCCTTAAGATCATGTTTGTGGGCATAAACGGTACTGGAAAAACTACCACTATAGCCAAGATAGCCACGCATTTCATGGAGAAAGGTTACAAACCAGTAATGGCAGCTTCTGATACATTCCGAGCAGGGGCTATTGAACAGTTAACCCACCACGCAGATAAAATCGGTGTTAAAATAATAAAACACAAAAAGGGTGCAGATCCAGCGGCAGTTGCATTTGATGCCGTAGAACATGCCAAAGCCAAGCAAAAAGAACTGGTACTTGTTGACACAGCTGGCAGAATGCAGACCAACGTAAATCTCATGGATGAAATGAAAAAGATTCAGAGGATCATAAAACCAGATCTTATACTATTCGTTGGCGATGCATTAACTGGCAACGATGCTGTAGAACAGGCCAGGAAATTCGATGATACAGTGGGTGTAGATGGAATAATACTAACCAAGGCAGATGCAGATGCTAAAGGAGGAGCAGCATTATCCATCGGGCATGTGATAAACAAACCCATACTCTTTTTAGGTACAGGACAGTCATACTCCGATATAATGGAATTTAAGCCCGAATGGATGGTTGAACAGGTGTTTGGGGAATAATTTTTTAATTTTACTTTTTACCGCCAAAAACAGCCCCCTCAACATACCTCCACATCACATCAACTTTTTTAAATCCAATCTCACGTAGCCAGTCTAAATGGTTCATTAATGGTGCGGGATGATCTTCCTTGTATGCTGTTGGCGCCCATTTCTCTTCAACTTCCTTTAATGGCATGGATTTAAGCATGAACTCCTTCCATTGTTCATGGTTTGTTCTGTCTAGATATTCGCTGGAAGTGAGAACCTGGTCTGCAATGAGTAAAACACCCCCTGGGTTGAGGGCTTCATATATCTTCTGATAAATGGTTATCTTCTCTTCATCAGTTTGCAGGTGATGCAGTGCCAGTGAGGATATAATCAGGTCATAATTGTTTTCACCATAATGGAAGTCGCGCAGATCAGCCACATGAAATTCTATATCATCAAATTCAGACAGTTTATATTTGGTTATGTCGATCATGTTCTCTGCTAGGTCGATGCAGGTAACATGTGCCTTGGGGTATCTCTTTTTAACTTCTCTGGTTATGTTACCAGTTCCACATCCCAGATCCAGGACTTTAATTGGTTTGGAACTCTCGAAGGGAATACTCCTGATTAGTGAATCTATCATTTCCTTATAGTTGGGGATTAACTTCAATATTAAACCGTCATATTCTTCTGCTTCTTCTTCAAAATGGTTTTTAACATCTTTCAAGGTTAATGTCTCCTGTAAATAAATTCAGTTTCCATGTTTAAATTATAGTAACTGGTCTGCATATTCCCTTAACGGTACCAAACGTATAAACTGTAATGTGATGACCACGGAAAACTTATCATTACCTTTCATTTCCTGGGTGATATGCCGCTTCCGGAGTTCAATAATAAAAACCTCTATTTTTATATGTTTGTTAGTTCATTTTTTAGGAATATTAAATTTTTGAATATTATAACCAATAACATTATATAATAGTTATTAACCATTTACTAATCTTATGGGGTGAGTGAGTGTTTACAAAAGCAAATGCTAAGATACTTTTATTTATAATAGGGTTTGTTTTTTCAATTTTCATGTTTTTTGGAGTTGTTTCAGCGGCTACTTTGAATGCTACTGAAGCAGAATTAGCTGCGTCAGGAGTTAAAAATTTTACAGAAACATATAATGATGTACCCGGGTATGTGGTTGTAAATAATAAGAATAGTTCTTCACCTTCCTTTTTAAAAACAGCTACTACATGGACTATCCAACTTAACAACGGTGCAACTACACCAGTAACAATAAGTAGTGTAAATGCTCCTACAGGCCCTTCTGGATCAGCTACGGGTACTTTATCTAAATCAGAATATTTAACAGTTGCAGCTAATGTAAAAAATTTCATTGCTTCTAATGGTCGGGCACCTAATTATGCAAGCAGTTCCCTCGGAAATATACGCTATGAATCGTTACTGTATACATATTCTAAGGTTTTAGACTTTTATAAATCAAATGGTAGGTTACCAAATACAGTTTCAGTAGTATATGTTGTAGGTGTAAGAACTAGTGGTGTAGTTATTCCGCCTCAGGATTATGCACCCCCAATAGTAACTGCCAATCCTGTAGGTGGAGTATATAATTCTGCAAGAATTGTTACGTTAACAGCAACTGATAATCGTGACCTCCATCCATCTATTTATTATACCCTTGATGGTTCAACACCTACAACCTCAAGCACGAGATATACAAACCCAATTAATATCAATACTCCCGGTAACACAATTTTGAAGTTCATGGCTAGAGATGCATCCGGTAATCAAGCGGCAGTTCAAACCATGACTTACACATTAAAACTAGTAAAAAACATTAGAACTGGTAATATTTATACATCGATACAAAGTGCAATAGACGATTCTTCAACCTTAATTGGAGATACTATTCAAGTACATGCAGGTACATTTACAGAAAATATTCTAATTACTAAAAAACTTACACTAATGGCCGCTACAGGCGAAAATATAATACTCCAATCCCCAAATTCATACGGTCCTATTATAACTATAAATTCACCTGGAAATGGTACCACAATCCGAGGTTTTATTATAAATGGATCCACAAGTACAACCGGAATATTTTTACATAATGTTTCAGATTGTGTTATAACTGGTAATACTATAAATAATGATGTAAGTAATAATAATGCAAATGGTGTTACATCATATAGAGCAATAAATTGTACTATTAGTGAAAATGATATAAATCATAACGGTATGGGCATTTGGTTAACATATAATTCAACTAGTAATAATATTCAACATAATTCTTTAACCTACAACAATTTTAATGGAATTCAAATTGATAACTCAAATAAAAATACTGTACAGGATAATATAGCATCTTATAATAAAGGAGATGGAATTTATATTTACTATTCTAATTACAATAATATTCTGAATAATACTGCAATGTATCAAAATAATGACTTCGGTAATGCAGGGATTAGTGTTTATAGTAGCTCTTATAATTCAGTTTTGAATAATATTCTAAAATATAATGGTTTTGGATTATATCTTGGTCATAGTTCAAATAACACAGTAAGAAAAAATACGATAACCAATAATGGACATGGCATCTACATAATGAATTCTTCAGATAAAATAAATTATAACAATATTTACAGTAACAGTAAGATTGGACTTATTAATAATGTCTGGACTATACTTCAGACATATATGAACCAATTTAATAATCCATTTATAAATGGAGTAGAAAAGTTATTAAGATCTGAGCAAACCCAGAAGTAACGCTCCCATATGCAATTTTAGTAACTATCCTAACCCCATATCTATAGTTGTTCTTTGTGTTGTTTATATATCATTATTTAAGCTCCAAACTTGTTTTTAAATTTAACGTTAACTAATATTTCAGGATCTACTCTGTTTTTACAACTCTTAAACTAGCAATGGACGAGGTTTCCTTGCTTCCTTTCCGATTTAATGAACTCCGTAGCGATAGCTCTCGATGTTTATGCGTGTGTAAATCAATTTTTTAGTCCGTATTTGGTCTTTTATATATTTAAAAGAACGAGGTGATCAAATTGAGCTGAAATTGAATGAATTAGGAGATGGTGAATGGCAGGACGAAAGCAATTGGATTAGAAAGGTGATTTAAATGAAATTAGAAATACCAAATGAGTTAAAAGGGAAAGAATTGGCTGAGTTTTTGGTTGAACATAGGGATAAATTAACTGACAGTATCTGTCAGGATCCTGAAGAATTAGAGAAGTTTGTTAGACTATGGGATGGCAACTTAGGTATGCATCAGTATAGTATAAACAACACTATTCTAGCATGGATGCAGTATCCTCAAGTATCTATGCTCGCAGGTTACAAGAAATGGCAGAGTCTAGGCAGATTTGTAAGGAAAGGTGAACGAGCAATCAAGGTACTTGCACCATTGGCCAAGAAAATCAGAGATAAAGAGACAGATGAAGAAATCTATGTAGTAACCGGATTCAAATATGTCAACGTGTTTGATGTCAACCAAACAGATGGAAAAAATTTGTCATTTGGTCACGAAAAAATGGTGAAAGGAAACATCTCATTCAATGAAATAAGAAAAATAAGTCCACTACCTGTAATAGTCAAATATGACGGGACCAGTAATGGCAATGTAACGCCAGAACGAATTTTAATAGCCCCAAAAGACAATAGCGCAGCCATGGTAGCTTGTTTAATACACGAGATCGCTCATTATAAGCACGGGCACCTTGACAGTGATCTAGACAAAGAAGTAAAGGAAACAGAAGCAGAATGCACTTCATTTATAGTTTGCAGCTATCTTGGACTAGATAACGAAAAATCAAAATACTATGTCGGCGCTTGGAACGGAACAGGAAATAAGCTCAGCGGCAGGAAAATCATATCTGTGGCAGAATCAATAATCAGAGATATTGAAAAGCTTTAAAAATAGTTTATAAATAGCCGATAATTGGTTAGTCCACTAGTTTCTGCATTATATTGGTAGCGACCCTCTTTTTAGGGATTATCCGGCTGAAAGCCAAATTTTTAAATGCGTGTGCTCTGTGTGAATGGAAAAATGAATAAAGCGCGCGTGTGAGCGATGAAAAATGATTAAATTAACAAGATGATACTAACTTTATTATTCGACAAATTATAATAATAACAATGATTTCATAGATATTGAATTAATAGGATGCTAATAGTTTGATTCCTAGTGAGGGGGTTGTTTGGAATGATTATATGTCTTAATTGTAAATGTGAAAATCCGGAGACAAATTTTTATTGCAATAAATGTTTTCAGCTATTAAAACCCAAATCTTCATCTGAATCAAAATATATGGCAAAAATGAAGCCAAAAATCTCATCTCAGACAAAATCAATGATTAATAACCTATTAAAAGCGAATGATCCATCTTCATGGCAAAAAGCAACCACAGCCATAATTAAATCTAATGATGAGAATGCTGTCCTGATGTTAATTAATGGATTAGAAGACTCTAGAAAAAGAGTTGTTTCTCGTTCTGCCGAGATGTTAGGTATAATAGGGAATACTAAAGCTTTAGATGCTCTTGAAAAAACTTTATCTAATATGAAACAAAGACGAGTTTCTCCTGATGCTATAGAATTTAAACAGGTAACCCATGCTATTTCAAAATTAAGAAGAATAAAAAAAGATCAGGAAGAAAGGGAAATCAATGATAAAATGAAGCAAATCATTGGCCTAGCTCAAAAGGGTGCTTATCAAGAGCTTATCACTATATTAATTGATTTTGATGATATTTTTAGTAATAAAGCACAAGAAGAACTTATAAAAATAGGAGAACCAGCTGTTCAGCTCCTTATAAATTGTTTAAATACTTCGAACATGGATGATCTTAGGAAAGTTATCTTTACACTTGCAGGAATTGGTAGTCCTGTTGCTATCGAACCGATTATAGATGATTTATGCAAAATATTAATTGATTCTGATGATGAACTTAGTAAAAAGGCACAGAATGAACTTATTAAGATAGGTGAACCAGCTGTAAAACCATTAATTTCAAAGATGAATAGTTTGAGGTCTAATAAATACAAAGTTGTTTTTACACTAACAGAAATTAACAGCCCTAATGCAGTTGAGCCACTTACGAAAGCATTGATCATATTGTTACAAGATCCAAATGTAAACCACAATGATAGAGCACGAGAAGAGCTTATAAAAATAGGAGAACCTGCAGTTCCATTACTGACATCTGAATTAGAGACATCAGATATGTACTATCTCCTTACATTAACTTTTACACTCACGGAAATTAACAGCCAAAAAGAAGAAAAACGATTAATCGAAGCACTAATCAAAATATTAACATATTGGAATAAAGAAAATCGTGCAAAAGCAAAAGAAGAACTAATTAAAATTGGGGAGCCTGCAGTAGAACCTCTAATAAAAACATTAAAGGAAAAACCATCTTTTGGCCGTAAAGAAGTAGAAGAAGCTCTAGAACGTATTGGAAACAAAAAAGGGCTTGTTGAAGTTGAAGAGATTAGGAAGGAAAGAGAAATCGATGATCTGATTAAAAATTTAGATCTGAAAGACAAGGATGCTTCTGATAATTCATTGGATAAATTGGTAATGATTAGTAAACCTGCTGTTCCTGCCCTAATTAAAGCTCTTAATACATCTAATGATAGTATTAAGGAAGGTGTTGTGTTAGCTCTTGGTAGTATTGGTATGAATACCGGAGATAAAAGGGTCGTTAAACATTTAATACCATTAATGCATGAAGACATTGGCTTATACGGACAAGCAGCTCGAGACTCCATTGTTCAGATTGGTGAGCCATCTGTACCCATGCTTTTAGATGCTCTGGAAGAATCATACGATAATGAACCTATAGATGAAATTTTTCAAGGCGATATCGCAAGAGCATTATGTGAAATAAGAGATCCAAGAGCTGTAGATCCCCTTATCAAACTGTTAAAAAATACTGAATCTGAGTTTCTAAGCAAATGGGTTTCAGATACAATGTACATACTGGGTGAACCGGTAATAAAACCTTTAATAAAAGCATTGGAAGATCCTAATGATAATTTAAGTTTAAGCGCCGCTAATGCATTGAAGTTTATTGGAGACGCAAGGGCAGTGCCCACACTAATAAAATTAATGAAAGATCCTAATAGGAGCTCACGTGAAGAATACGCTTTGACTTTGGGATCTATTGGAGACTACACATCAATAGATCCTCTTATTAAAGCCTTAGATGATCAAGACGACAATTTTGCCAATGCAGTTGCAAGTTCAATCGTCAATATGGGTCAAGCATCTGTAGAACCACTTATAACTGCTATTAAAAATTGTAAAGAGAATCCTTATTATCATGGTATCCTTATGGGAATAGGTATGCCTGCCTTCGATAGCATTACTGAATTACTAAATCATCAAGACTGGGAAATTCGAAACCAAGCTCTTCTGGATATTGTGCAAATTGATCCTAACAAATCGTTTTGGTACTTAATTACAGCTTTAAACGATGATAATGAAACAATTAGGAAGAATGCTGCTGGAATACTTGGAGCAGCCGCGGATACCCGGGCTATTAACTCCCTAATGGACACTTTAAAAGATCCTGATGTAGAAGTACGTAATGCTGCAGCTAAAGCTCTGAATCGTATTGAAGAAAGAAAAACCATCCCTTTTGATGAACCAGGATCTGTTGATGAGTTAAATGATTACTCTTTGATACCTAAAGGGGAAATTTCATTTAATGATGTGCATCGAATGGGAAGAGAAAACGATATAGATGGTCTTATTCGGGCTTTAACTTCAGAAGATAGAAATATTAGTGATCTTGCAAAAATAAAATTGGTTGATATAGGTAAACCCGCTCTTGAAAAACTTGTTAAAGAAAAAAATGATTCTCAAAATCGTAATTACATTTTCTACATTGCAGATGCCATAGATTACATGAAGATATTTAATCAAGATATTAGTTGGGAAGATGTTGATCAAATTACGGAGGAACAAGGTAGGATTCCCCATTCTAAAATTGATAAAATGGTGAAAAAGAATGATATCCAAGGTTTAGTAAATCTCTTGAGCTACTCTGAAAATTTTTCCGAACACGATATGAGTATTTTAGCGATGGCTACAGTCAATCTTGGAAAGATAGGTACTCCTGCAGTTTGTCCAATAATACAATTTATGATTAAACACAAAGATGAAGACTTAAGAGGTCCACTTCTAGCACTTATTAACATGAAACAAATAGCAATAGATTGTCTTACTAAATTATTGGATCACTATGATAATGATGTGGTAAATGCTTCGATTTATGCACTCAAAGTGATATTTCAAGATGACCCTGCAGCTCTTGATGAGATCAAGCTAAAGAAAAAAACTTACGACTTTGACGATTATGATTACGAATATTATGATGATCCAAACACCGTAACCCTAAATGCAAATGAACTTGATGAATTAATCAGCCGTGAAGACTTTAAAACCAGCACCAGACGACTCACCGATCGATTAATAGATGAAAACGATGACTACATGGATGACATCATCTCTGGTTTATACGGTAAGAAATGAGCTCAATAAATGTATCGATCGATTCATTAATCGATTTAAGGGTTATGTGAGAGTTTTTTGGTGAGAAGGGGCTTTATATTGCAGGGTGTTGATGTGTCCCAGTTGGCACAAGTGTTTTTGATTTAGTTTTTACAAATTTTTAACTTATTATAGATGATATATGAATTAAGAAGCAGAAAATAACTTGAGTTTTGGTGGGGCAGTTGGGACAGTAACTTATACCATCCCACTTATTCTTGTATTTATCATCATGCCTCATCACTATGCTCCCCTATTTCATTTAATTTCCTGTAGTCTAATTCTGCTTGGGCTTCCTCATTGCCCCAGAAAGCTAAGTTTTTCAACTCTTTATCACTCTGTTGCTCTAATACTTGTTTAGTTTTTACAAAAGTGAATCCCCTATTTTTCACACCATCTATTCTACGATCAGAATCATCCCCACCAATGGATCTTATAGCCGTGTAATATAGTTTTACATTTCCTGGTGCATCCATACCTTGTGATTTAAGGTATTCTGAAATAAGATGTACTACATCACTCCTTGTAACATAGTCCTGAGGGTCATTTGTTTTTTCAAAGAGCTCTTCGGCTGCATATAGACATGGATCTGACAATAATAGGTATTGTCTCCTTATGTCCCCTTTACTCATTTTAATAGCCCATCCTTCTGATCTAACACGTTTAAAAGCATTTATAGATTGATATATGAGTCCTTCAATGCCTTTAACATCCGTTAAGAGTTTATCTTTTATTGTAGGATCGTTAAACTTGTTAGTCAGCTCAATTATTATCACTCTACGCCAGAATGCAAAAGTGTCATCATTCACAGGGGGCAATTGGTTCCCTACCCCTATGATCTTGCAGCCCAACATCGTGTTCACAGCTTCTTTGTGTTTACGGTTGACAGTGATTAGGTCTTCACCTGTAACTGCCTTGATAATGCCAGTGTCGGTAATTTTTCGCTTAGGCAAATCATATAAGATGTTGATTTTTTTGCCTAATAATGGTTGTAACCCAAAATCATTTTTAAATTCATGTAGGCCTACAGCCCCTACACTGGAATGAAAAATTGAGCGGATCAATGCCATTAATGTGGATTTACCATTTCCCCCATCTCCAGTTAAAAAGAACATTTTATGGTGTGGGTTAGAGTGTGTAAAACAATAGCCTAATATTTGCAGAAATAACAAATATCTTTCATCATCTATTAAGATCTCCTTGAGCTTGGTCTCAAAAAACTCAGATCTGGCTTCCGGATCCCAATTAAAAGGAACCTGAAAAGTAACAAACTCATCACTATTAAAATCTTCAGTTTCTAGTGTTTCAATGTTTAAAAGACAATTTTGGAACGCTAAGTAATTCTTAGATTCATCTTTGATGGTTGTAAATGTTCCCATTATCTTGACTACTTCATCCATTAAAAATTTATCATGGTATCTTCTATTTAGAAAAGCAGCAAACTCTGTATTGTTATATGGCTCATAAACTCCCTTCATGGGATTATAAATATGAAGTTCACTTGTGAGTCTGTTAATAACAATCTTATTATCATTTTCTAATTCTTTGGCAATTTCTATCAACTGAGTATCTTTTTTACTCCTTTCCAATGTTACTATTTCAGATGGGAATATAATGGATTCTCTTTCATTGATAAACTCTCCTGCTTTCGTTATATGATCTTTTGCATCGATATTGAAGGCTTCTTTAGCTATTTTAACTAATTTATTATCTCTTTGCTTGTTGTCAAATGCTAAAGATTTCTTACTTGCAACTATACGAGTTTTTTTACGTCCTGATTCACCTTTAAGGTACCATTGGGTGTTATAACCGTCAATGTCCTTAGAATGTTTAATATATAGATCTCCATCTGGATTTCCATCTGCTAAAGTTTCACAGAATAAAAAGATTTCTCCAGGATTGAATCTAATCGGTTTTCCATTGAAATGTCCCACCGGCACCTTTTTTACAACCCCCATACCATCCTTAATTACACTCTTATTTTCTTTTTTAGACATTATGTATCACCTTATGTTCAATCAATCTTGGATTTACGTGTGTATATAGGTGAATACCGTTTAATTGCCTCTTCTTTATGATTATCTATAAACACTTGGATTGAATCATTAATCAAACGCATTGCAGATACAGAACCACCATTTTGTTTAACTCTCTCTTGAATTTCGTCCAAAGCCTCTTTATGATCTGGCCTTAAATGTACTAATTTCTGATATTTCATTTAAATTACCTCCAGTTACTTTATATATATAACTGTTAAATTGCTTTTATATAAACATTGTGGTTTTAAATTAAAAATAGAGCAAAATAGTTAATGTTAACTCTGTTTATGAGAAAATAAAAGCTTTTTAGATAAAACAAAGAAGGGATAATAAGGGGAAAATATGGGATCTGAGCTATCTACTTCGTGAATCGACAATCGATAAAATAATTTTATATGAAAAATATCTATCTATGTAATAAAATACCAAAACATCTTATAACAAGACCATAATTAGATTAAGCTCTAAAAATGTATAATTCATCACTTAAATTCAAATAAAAATATAAAAACGTACTTTAAATCGCCTATTTCCCCTATCCCTAACGCTGCAAATACATTAAAGTCTTAAACTCTTTTAATCGATTTCTAAATCTATAAATGTATCTGTTGGTGAATTTGTCGATGAAGAGTGCCCTTGCTATTTCATTTGATAGAAAAAATCTATATCTTGACAATGAAATCAGTTATATCACAAATGAAATTAGGTGTAATTAAAATAAAGATAAACACTTAACCTACATAATTATCGATTAACACATTGATTATTTAACCTACCTTTATAAAGAACATAATAAGGAGAAAGTTGATGTCCATGTCCATGCCAAATACTTGGTAAATTAATAATCTGACGGCAATAAACCTTTCCAAATCTTTCCCAACGTATTTTTCACTACATTTTTGAGTTAATTTAAAATTTAAATGTTAAAACTTAGCATAAATGAGTAATTTGCCATATATGATAAGATGTATTTACACACAGAATCGATGACCTTTAAAATATGAATGTATGGGTGTTAGTATTTCTAAATGAATAAGCAAGGAAGTATAGTAAATTTTTGTCCATTATTTCATTTGATTTTCTCCCAACTGCAAAGGTAGCCCTGTAAATAATGAAATAGAAAAATTTATTGTTTATAATGAAAAATAGAAATTCATAGTATTATCATAGGGTTGTAATAATCATGGCACAAAACAATGGCGCAAATTTAGGGTTCGAACAAAAACTCTGGCAATCAGCAGACAAATTAAGGAACAACATGGATGCAGCAGAATACAAACACGTAGTACTCGGACTAATTTTCTTAAAATATATCTCTGATGCATTTTTAGAAGTTCATGCAGGATTAGAAGCAGATGAGTATGCAGATCCTGAAGACAAAGATGAATATTTGGCCCTAAATGTATTTTGGGTGCCACCAGAAGCCAGATGGGATTATCTACAAAAACGTGCCAAACAGCCAGATATTGGTAAACTTATTGATGATGCCATGGATGTAATAGAAAAAGACAACCCCAACCTAAAAGGCGTCTTACCCAAAGACTATGCAAGAGAAGCCCTAGACAAAAAAAGTCTAGGTGGAATCATTGACCTTATAGGGACAATTGGGCTCGGAGACAAAGAAAGCAAAAGTAAAGACATTCTAGGACGAGTATATGAATATTTCCTAGGACAATTCGCCAATGCCGAAGGGAAAAAGGGCGGACAATTTTATACCCCACGTAGTATCGTTAAAATCCTGGTAGAAATGATAGAACCCTTCTCTGGACGAATTTACGATCCCTGCTGTGGTTCTGGAGGAATGTTCGTACAAAGTGAAAAGTTTGTCGAAGCTCATGAAGGAAAACTAGGGGACATAGCCATCTATGGCCAAGAATCTAACCAGACCACATGGAGACTATGCAAGATAAACCTCGCCATAAGGGGAATTGATTCAAACATCAAATGGGGCGACACTTTCACTGAAGACAAACACCGAGACCTAAAATCCGATTATATCCTTGCCAATCCACCATTCAACGACAAAGACTGGAAGGCCGAACTCTTAGAAGATGACCAACGCTGGAAATATGGGGTTCCACCTAAAAGGAATGCCAACTTTGCTTGGGTACAACATTTCATCTACCACTTATCACCTACTGGAATAGCTGGCTTTGTACTAGCTAATGGATCAATGTCAGCAGGAGGACAAGAAGGAAAAATCCGTGAAAAAATAGTCAAAGCCGATCTCGTTGACTGTATGGTTGCACTACCATCACAACTATTCTACAACACAGGAATACCTGCATGTTTATGGTTTTTGAGTAGAGATAAAACTAACAGCAACTTCCGTAACCGCCAAGGAGAGATTCTATTTATTGATGCCAGGAAGATGGGACAAATGGCAGACCGTACTCATCGTGAGCTGACAGATGAAGCAGTGCAAGAAATCGCACAAGTATATCATAATTGGCGTGGTGAAGGTGGAAAATACGAAGATATCCGTGGGTTCTGCAAGTCTGTTAGTATAGATGATGTAAAAAACCATGACTACGTACTCACACCAGGACGATATGTGGGGTTTGCTGAGGAAGAGGAAGACCCTGAAGAGTTCGAGGAAAAAATGACTAAACTGACTGCGGAATTAGCTGAACAGTTTAAGAAGTCTGAAGAGCTGGAGCGGGAAATTAAAGCTAACTTAAAGGGGTTGGGTTATGAACTCTGAACTCTTAAGAAGGGTTGGAGATTGGCATAATAGGGCCCGTGATGAAAAAGAAGAAGATTACTTCGTGAAATTTATTTTTGATTATTTGGCTTTTATCGCTCTTATTTGTCATGATAATGATAACAAAAGTGATAGGAACTTAATTCAAGAATTAAAACAAAATAATGAAGAAATAAGGAATAATTACTATTCTAAAGTAAATATTGATAGAATTAATGAAATTATAGGAATTTTAAAATCAGATCCAATTACTAATGATACTAATCGTCATGATAAATGGTGGGATTGTGATTTGGAACATTGCACTAATCAAGTAAGTTCCAATGATGGTATTATTAATTCTGTTGATGATTTTCCTAATATTTTAGAATTTATTTACAGAGCAAGGAATAATCTGTTTCATGGAAAGAAAGGTATCGATTTTAGAAGAGATTCTTTAATCGTTGAATACGGATTTTATCTTCTTAATCCCCTCGTAGATGTTTTAATAGAATCAGAAGGGAGTTAAATGGAAACCATGTATAAAGAAACAGAAATAGGATTGATTCCTGAGGATTGGGACATTAAAGCAGTGGAGGATGTAGCTCTAATAAATGAATCTAGCATAAAAAAAGATTTTAAACTTGAATTAATAGAATATATAGATATAGCTTCTGTTGATAAAGGCATGATAAATGATAAACAACTAATAAAATTAGATGAAGCCCCTACCAGGGCTAGAAGAGTAGTTAAAGATAATGATATTTTAATTTCCACCGTAAGACCCAATCTAAAACATTATACCTTTATAAATAGTGCAAAATCAAATACAATAGCATCCACTGGATTTGCAGTAATATCAGCTCTAAATATCAATCCAAAATTCCTTTATTATTATTTAACAACTGATAAATATACAGAATACCTTACAGCTATCGCTGATTCTCATACCTCTGCTTACCCCTCTTTTAATCCAGATATTATAGAAAAATCTTTTGTTCCATTCCCATCAATGGATGAACAAAATTCAATTGCCAAGGTTCTCTCAGATTTAGACCAAAAAATAGAAGTCAACCACCAAATGAACCAGAACCTTGAAAAAATAGGTCAAACCATCTTTAGGCATTGGTTCGTCCACTTCGAATTCCCTGACGAGAATGGTCAGCCTTACAAGTCCAGTAGTGGAGAGATGGTGGATTCTGAGTTGGGGGAGATTCCAGTGGGTTGGAAAGTCGGAACATTAGATGAAATCTCTGAAAACTTTGATTCAAAACGAGTTCCATTATCTAATAAAGAAAGAGAATCGAGAAAAGGAAAATATCCTTATTACGGCGCAGCATCCATCATGGACTACATTGATGATTACTTATTTGATGGAATTTACATATTATTATCAGAAGATGGTAGCAATGTTGTCGATGCTGAGGGTAAACCCCTGTTGCAATATGTATGGGGTAAATTTTGGGTTAACAATCATGCTCACATTTTAAAAGGAAAAAAAGGTTTTCCTGAGGAATATATCTACTTACTTTTAAAAAATTCCAACATGAATCATTTAGTTACTGGTGCTGCCCAACCAAAAATAAATCAAAAGAATATGAATAGTTTAAAAATCATTATTCCAGATTTAAAAACATTAGAACTATTTTCAAACATATTAAACCCAATTTTTGCTAAATATCGGATTTCTTCTGAAGAAAATAATATTTTATCACCCCTCCGCGATTCACTCCTCCCTAAACTCATGTCAGGTAAGATAAGATTAAATGTTCCTGAGGAGGCCATTGCAAAATGAAAGGAATTAACGAGGATATGGTGGAACAGGAAGCCTTGGAGATTCTCGAAGACCTTGGATATGAAATCCTACACGGCCCCGACATCTCCCCGGATAGTTCCAATCCTATGCGGAAACTCTACAGTGATGTTGTTTTTACTGAAAGATTGAGAGATGCCATATATCGTTTCAACCCAGATATTCCTCCCACTGCTAAGGAAGAAGCTGTTAAAAAAGTAATTCGTACTGACAGCCCCGACCTTCTCACTAACAATCTAAGCTTTCACCAGCTACTGACCGATGGAATCACCATCGAATACCGCAAAGATGGTAGAATAGTGCATGACAAAGTATGGCTTTTTGACTTCCAAACCCCAGAGAACAACGATTTTGTAGCAATAAACCAGTTCACAATCATAGAAAACGATAATAACCGTCGTCCTGACATTATTCTTTTTGTTAACGGCCTACCTTTAGTTGTTATTGAACTTAAAAATCCTGCAGATGAAAAAGCTACTCTCAATAAAGCATACCAACAACTTCAAACATATAAAGCTCAGATCCCATCATTATTCCAGTTTAATGAAATTTTAATGATTTCTGACGGCATGGAAGCTCGTGCAGGTACTTTAACCAGTGATTACCAACGTTTCATGCCATGGAAGACAATAGAAGGAGAAAAAGACGCATTAATTACTATGCTGGAGATGGAAGTTCTCATAAGGGGCATGTTCAATAAAAAAGTGTTATTGAATCTGATTCATCATTTTATTGTCTATGATGATGCAGATGCTACAATCAAGAAAAAACTCGCTGCCTATCATCAATATCATGCTGTGAATAAAGCTGTAGAAGCCACCATTGAAGCAGCTAGTCCTGAAGGTGACCGAAGATGTGGTGTTGTTTGGCATACTCAGGGTTCCGGTAAGAGCCTAATTATGGCGTTTTATGCAGGTAAATTAGTATTAGAAATGGATAATCCCACACTGGTTGTTTTAACTGATCGTAATGATTTGGATGACCAATTATTCGGTACTTTCAAAGCTTCACAGAATATTTTAAGACAAAAACCCATGCAAGCAGATAGTAGAGAACATCTTCAAGAACTACTACAAGTAGCCAGTGGCGGAATCGTTTTCACAACCATCCAGAAATTCCTTCCAGAAAAAGGAACAGAATATCCAACCCTATCCGAACGTAGGAACATTGTAGTTATTGCTGATGAAGCCCATCGTTCACAATATGACTTCATCGATGGATTCGCCAGGCACATGCGGGATGCTCTACCAAATGCATCATTTATTGGTTTTACAGGTACACCCCTAGAACGTGGAGATAAGAATACAGTTGCTGTTTTTGGTAATTATATTGATATATATGATATTGAACAGGCTGTTGAAGATGGAGCTACTGTCCGCATTTATTACGAGAACCGACTGGTTAAGCTTGACCTTAAAGAAGAGGAAAAACCTCATATTGACCCTCAATTTGATTTTGTTACTGAAGGTCAGGAAATGGAGAGTCAGGAAAAGCTCAAAAGCAAATGGGCTAGAATGGAAGCTATTGTTGGAAGTGAAACCCGCATAAAACGAGTCGCTAAAGATTTAGTGAACCATTTCGAAGCCCGGTTCAACGAACAAGAAGGTAAAGGTATGGTTGTATGTATGAGTCGGCGCATATGCATAGAACTATACAAAGAAATTATCAAGCTCAGACCTGAATGGCACAACGATGATGACATGCACGGCTTTTTAAAAGTGGTCATGACAGGTAGTGCCACTGATCCCTTGGACTGGCAACCACATATACGCAACAAGCCACGAAGAAAGCAATTGGGAGATACCTTTAGGGATCCCAACTCTCAAATTAAGTTAGTAATCGTTCGAGATATGTGGTTGACTGGTTTCGATGTTCCAAGCTTACACACCATGTACATTGACAAACCCATGCAAGGGCATGGACTTATGCAGACAATAGCTAGGGTAAACAGAGTCTACAAAGACAAGGAAGGTGGACTAATTGTTGATTACCTTGGAATTGCTACAGAACTTAAGAAAGCACTCTCCCAATATACAGATGGTGGTGGACGTGGCGAAATTGCATTCGACCAAGAACAAGCTGTTGCCATATTAATGGAAAAATATGAGATAGTGACAGGTCTCTTCCATGGATTCCATTACCATGGTTTCCAGAAATCAAACACTAGTGAGAAATTGAAGCTCATGAGGGATGGAGCTGATTTTATTTTAGGTCAAGAGGATGGAAAAAAACGTTGCTTTAAATATGTAAACGAATTGTCCAAAGCATTCGCTTTAGCAGTTCCTCATCCTCAGGCCATGCGTATAAGGGACGATTTGGCTTTTTTTAAGGCTGTGAAAAACTATATTGCAAAGGTCACAGGAGATCCACAAGAACACGTGGAAGATGTTGATATGGCTATCCAGCAGATCTTATCCACAGCATTAGTATCAGACGAAGTTTTAGACCTCTTTGAATTAGCAGGACTCAAAAAACCAGACATATCTATACTGTCTGATGAGTTTCTCTTAGAAGTCAAGGACATGGAACATAAGAATACTGCTGCTGAACTACTAAAAAGACTCCTGAATGATGAAATAAAAAGTATTTCTCGTAAAAATGTTATTGAAGCACGTTCGTTCAAGGACATGCTTGAGAAAACCATTCACGACTACCATAAACGCAACATTGACGCCATATCAGTCATAGAAGAACTCATAGAAATGGCTAAGAAAATGAGGGAAGCACAAAATAGAGGGGACGATTTAGGACTCACAGAATACGAACTGGCCTTTTATGATGCGCTTGGTGTTAATGATAGTGCAGTGAATGTTTTAGGTGATGATGTACTAAAAGATATAGCTATGGACTTAGTCAAAGCTATAAAGAGCAATATAACGATAGATTGGACTTTAAGAGAAAGTGTGCAGGCACAAATGAGAGTAGCAGTAAAAAAGATACTGAGACAATATGGATACCCGCCAGACAAAGAAAAATTAGCAGTGAAAACTGTATTGGAACAGGCAAATCGAGTTTGTGAAGAATGGGGGGCTGAAGCTTCAGGGTAATATTGAAATATAGTTGATGTAAATGCGTAAAAAATGAATAAAGAGTTTTTTATTTAATTTACTGAAGATCGGAGGCTTTAAATTGGGGAAAAGATTGCCAAAAAAAGTAAAAGAGTTATTAGAAAAATCTAAAGAGAGTTGTATTTTGGCAGTAGATGTTTATAACAAACCAAGAACTTCTTTTCGTTCAGGAGCTTACGTAGTCTTTATGATCATTGCTTGGACATCATTATTTCATGCTATTTTTGAAAGAGATAAAGTTAATTATTATTACAAAAAAGAGCCAGACTCAAGATTTTACAAAAAGATAGATGGAGATAAAATGGCATGGGAGGTTAAAGAATGTGCCAAATATTACTTTAAAGATTCTAATAACATCAATAAACCTATTAAAAAGAACTTAGAGCTCTTCATACCGTTAAGAAATAAAATTGAACACAGACTCTTGCCAGAACTCGATGAAACCCTTTTTGGTGAATGTCAGGCCTTATTACATAATTTTGAGTATATTTTGGATGAAGAATTTGGTGAGGATCATTGCGTAAATGAAAGTTTGGTGTTCTCTCTACAATTTGCACACTGGTATCCAAAGTCAGAAGGTGTGCAAAAAAATTCACCGAAAGATCTGGTAAAATTTAAAAATTATATTGAAGATTATAGGGAAGGGTTGGATAAAGAGGTTTATTCCGATCCTAGATACAGTTTTAAAGTTTATTTAATCCCTAAAATTGTTAATAATCCAAATAAAGCAGATTGTGCTATGGAATTTATCAAATTTGACTCCTCTAATCCAGAAGAAATGAAGAATTATGAAAAACTTACAACCATAATACATGAAAAGCACCCATCTGTTTCTAATAAAGGGCTTTTAAAGGCAGGTGAAGTGGCAAAAAGAGTTAAAAAGGAAATAAATAAACATTACGGATTAAATCTCAAATTTCACCCTAATAACCATCTTAAATGTTGTGAGTATTATCAAATCAGACCAAAAAAAGGCGATAAGAATAAAGAAGAAACCAAGACTAATTTTTGCAAATATGATGCAGCTCATGATGATTATTTATACACTGAAGACTGGGTTAATTATCTAATAAAAGAACTAAAAAACGAGCAAATTTTTGTATCTTTGTTTCCGAACCGAAAGAAGTTAGTTTTAGGACTTTTTAATGCAACAGAAGTTAGTAAAAAAGTAAAAATAGAATTAAATAAACATTATAATGCCAAAATAGACTTCGGGATAAATAGACACCGCCAATGTTGTTTACACTATGGATTACTACAAGATAAATCCAGTTTCCCTGATGGGAAGTATGTTACAACAGCTGGAAGTCAGACTTTATATACAAAGGACTGGGTGGATCATTTAATCAGCAAATTAAGTAATAAGGATGAATTTTTATCAATATTTCCCAATCACGAACTAAACTAGAATCGTGCCAACTAAATTAACTTCACCGACACATCAATTCATCCATGCACATATACATCCATTGATGTATAAATGAATACATAGATCTATCGATAAAGGAAATGATAGGGATGGTGCAGGAAACGATAAGTTGGGTGTGTGACTATCATAATACATGGGAAGTAATGAAATAGAAGCGGGCGTTTTAGAGTCAGCAGCTAATTGGTATAAAAAATTGATGTGATAAACTATTTATTTTGATTAATATACTCCCCAATCACATCTTTGAGTCCACTTCTTCTAGAATTATACCCTTTTTCTTTTAAAACTTCATCTAACTCGTTCACTAATTCTTTTGGTAATGTCATGCTTATTCTCATCTTTACACCTCCATAATTAATAATTATTTTATTATTAGTAGTATATAATACTTACTTTATTAATCTTATTATATCTTAGCTCCTCAGAACCTAAATAGATCATTGAAGTACTATATCCATGAAAAATTTAGAGCTTGATGAAATACAAAAACCAATAAAACCTCCAAAACATACAAGTAGACATGGTGGAGGGCAAATAACTAAAGACCGGTTTGGAATCTACATAGCAACAAACCCAAAGATATTAGAAGATTTTAATGTAGATGAAGAAGTCTATGTATTTAGTAAAGACACATTGGAACACTTATATGACAAAATATACTATTACCAAGAATTAAATATTTACCAGTTTCAAATACGCCTCAGATACATGCAAAAATCAAAAAACACAATTCAAGAGCTAAATAAACGAAATAAACAACTACAAAAAACCATCATTGAACTTAAACAAGATATTTAATATCTTAGGAAATATTATCGAAAAAATGTGCCTATAATCTTCTTTAAGTAGCCATAGATATAGAAATTGAGAAAGATCTTCTCAACTATATCTTCTACCAGATTTGATCCTCAGGATCCCTCCCATAGGTAATTGCAGTCAAATCCCTCTCGGCTTTTTCACGTAATTCCTGTTCCTTACCAACTTTTTCTTCCAATTCAAGTAGTTTTTCCTTCATTTCTTTTAAGGTTTGATCTACAACCTTAGTAACTTCAACTTCCTGTACTGCAAGATGGTCAACTACTTTCTCATATTGTTCCCGTATACCTGCTTTAGTGGGAACGAAATAAGAGCTACTAGTTTCATCAACAATATGACCCATCATAAAATCAGCATATTCCTTCCGGATCCCATGACGCAATAATATTGTCCCAAAATAAACCCTTAATGCATGTGCATGGAATTTCACATAGGCACCTACCTTTCCAAAACCGCATTTATTGTTAATTGTTCTAAAGTTTACAATCAGTGTGTCCTCTTCAATAACATCATTAGGTCTGCCACGGGTCCTAAATAAAGGTGCATCAAAACTAGTTGGTGGTTTCTGGTACAGGTAATCAAGTATTGCCCTAGTAGTCTCAGGAGTACTGCAAGTGTAATGTTTATAATATCCAACTTTACTCCTTTCCAGAGTCCAATTGATTATTATGTCCTCACCCTTTGTTAATTCAGTGAGTTCTTCAAAGTCAAAAGGATCCTTTACTGTTTTTCCTAATTCTATTAATTCCTCTTCCAAGCCCTCATAGAAGTTTTGATAGGTAAGATACCTAAGAGTCACTGAGTCCATTCCTGAAGAGGCTTTTAAAAGTATAATAGCAGTCATTTGTAAGTTAGCATTCTTTATTGCCTTTCTTATGTCATATTTATCAGGTATTTCATCTTCCTTTTTTCGGTGAACAGGAAATTTTTTCATCGATACTTTAGGTAAAACAACTTCATATTCACCATAGAACCCTCGAACGAGTTGCATTATTGTCCGAGCGTATGTAGCCCTAGCACCCTCATTTAACATCAATCGCCTGAATCTAGTAAGTTTTTTCTTTATTCGCCGGTCAGTTACATATTCAATATTCCTTTGGTCTTCTCTAGCTTCATCTATCAACTCTGTGGGTGTCATTTTATGCAATCCGCAATATTTATTTAATGCAGTGACCAGATTTCTAATTGAACCTTCAGATAAATCCCTTTCATCGATAAAATCTTGAACCCTCTCGTCGTTTAAGATATCTTCGCGTTTCATGAGTATTTTTATGTTGAAAGTGATATATAAAAATATGTATGTCGGAGTTACAGACCAGACACTTATTAATAATGGTGGAGGAACATCAGATGCAACACATAACTGGTGGGGCCATAATAGCGCTCCAACCCAAGGGTCTACCGACGGAAAAGATTATTATAATAACGGAGTGTCATGTCCTATAGAACCATGGTTACTTCAAAATGCAAATGCCTATATAATAGCTAATGAAAACACCCAACTGCTATTTACAACCATACAAGAAGCAATAAACGATTCCACAACTTCTCCCGGCGACACTATACTACTAAACAATAGAACTTATAATGAAAATATCATTATCAATAAAAAAATTAACGTAAAAGCAGATGATGATGCAAACCCATCCATAATAGGCACAATAACAATTAATTCTGGCGGAAGCGGCACAAAAATACAAGGATTAACAATAAATGGTAACATCAATTTAAATGCCAATAATTGTACTATAATAGATAATATTATAATTGGAAATGGAACTTCTGGAATTATCGCTTCTAATTCAATTAATAACAAAATAGCATATAATGACATTACCAGCAATGGTTTTAATGGAATCCAAAGTAATTCTAGTTCTAATAATATTAGTTATAATACTATTCATGGTTGTATAACTGGAATTTATTCAGAAAACTCAAATAACACCATAATAGGTAATAGTATCATCAATAATTATAATGGAAGTTATACTTATAATTCTACAGATACAATCCATTTCAACAGAATAACAGAGAATACATACGGACTTAAAAATGAAATAGGCACAATAAATGCAAATAATAACTGGTGGGGCACTAATAATCCAACTAGTCCTGGTGACATTTGGGTCGTAAGTGGAAGTGTTGACCATACTAAATGGCTAGTTTTAACCATAAATGCTTCACCAACCAATTCGGGTGGGAATTCAAGTGTAACAGCAGATTTAACCCACAATAACCAGGGTGAAGATACATCATCACAAGCTTCGATACCAGATGGAGTGCCGATAAACTTTATTACAAATAATGGAACCATTATTAGTCAAGCTTATACTCTTGGTGGCCGTGCTTCCACTATTTTAAATTTAAATACCATACAACCTAATAACGTTACAGTTTCCACATCACTTGACAATCAAACTGTCTCCACAACTAGATTTATAACCACAGGAGTAGCAGTATTGAATATTACCAGTACAGCTATAGACAATTCCACAAGCCAAACATTAAATATCACATACAATATCTCATTAAATGAATCTGTAACTTGGCTTAGTATTGTCTGGATACCAACAACAATCAATGGAATAACAAACCCAGCAGAAGAATTACAAGTAATTGTAAACGGAAACATTGTACTAGACAAACTCATCTATAATAATAATGGACTCAACACAGATACTTTAACATTTAACTTAGTATATCCTGGAGTTTCTGGATTTAACATCACATTTACAGACCCCGATGATTCTAGCATGAAGACTTTAAATTTCCCAGGAAATAATATTAATAAAACAAGCACAATCGTGTATAATGGTACTCCTTATGAAGGTGTGCATAGCTTTGCAATAGCCACAACAAAAATATCAACGGAGTTATTTAATCACTGGTTAAATAAATCTTCATTTTACCAGTCCCCTGGTGGTTTAAGCGATGCTTATGCTACTTTTATGACATCTTTAATGGTGGAATATGCCAATGATGTAATGGCAGAAAGTGTATCATCTGATTTAAATATTACATGGAGTCGTACACGTCCTGTTGTAGTTTCTACGCATCAAGATGCAAAAGAAGTATACCTAACCCTAGATACTGATCACACTATGGGAATGACAGCTGTTGGCACATCTGATGAGTTATGGATCTTTAATTACCTTACCTCTTCATCAATATCATTTATTGAATACATCGTAATGAATAGTGTGACAAATTCATCTTATCAGTATTTTGGTGTTGATGATGCATTTGGCTCTGTACTTGTAGATATGCTCGGAATTTATGAAGTTAACAACGAGTCATTAAAATCATACTTACAAGACAATTATCTTATAATAAAATCAGAAAATAACTATAATTATATAGTTATAGATCTTAAAACCGGTATTGTAAGGGATATAAACACTATTAGCAATTTTTGCGGGTCAACTATAACATATGAAGTACAGCCTATCATATGCTTTAATTCATACGGTGATCCTAATATTGGTTATCCAGTCTCTTGGTTTGGCGATCCGTGGGAAAGATTTACGGAAACTTTCGGATGGGATGGAAAAGGAAAAATTTTCTTAACATCAGGGGGATATGCCAATCCATACATCGATCAAATTGGTGCATTGGGTACATTAAAAGTCACAGGTACAAAAGGTAGTACTACTTTTAATGGAAACCCCTCTGAAGAATGGGTTTGGGGACCAGCATTAGATATAACTGGATTGTTTGAACCAATACCGGATAATACGATAAGTCTTACACTAACTCCGCCTGATAACGATACTTTAATAGGTCAAACTTATGGATTATCTAGTTTATGGCTAGTACAAGCAACCCCTGAACTACCAAATCTACCCATAAACATGACAAGTATAGACGACATAATAAATCCAGAGGACGAATATACTCCAGAAGAAGAACAATATGATCTTATCCACGCTGCATTAGATTTTATTGGAGCCGGCGTATATTATAATAGGGCAATTAATGTTGAAGATGAAACTATAGGTATAACGGAAGAAGGAAAAAATATTAAAATGTCGAACAAAGCCGTAGATTCGTTTGGTAAGGGATTGGATAAAGTTATAGGTGCTTTATTTGGCACAAGGAGTTGAGAATATGATCAATTGGAAATTTGTAATTATTGGGGTGGTTTTGCTCCTAATACTTGGAATATTGTTTAAAATAGTGATTGGTGGTATTTTACTTGGTGTTTTAATTTCCTGTGTTGTTGTGGGGTATCTAGTAAATAAAGGATATAAAAATGGGGCTAAAAATGGGTTAATAACAGGATTCATCGGTGAATTAATATATGGAAGTTTATTTGTTTTATTTATTGCTACACCACTTTCAATGAAAACAGTTCTAATATCATTAGGTTTGGGTTTTTTCAGTGGCATTGGTGGTGCAGTTTTGGGTTTAATTGGTGGAATTATTGGCTCTTTGATAAGAACGAAATTTAATCCTTCAAATTTTTGATATTTCAGGAAGTTTTATCATAGTAAGAATATAAGAATAGTTTGGTGCAAAGGCACACTCACAGTTACAAATATGGGTAATATTCGTTAAAATTTAAACCATTGGTACAATTTTTTTGCAATTTTATATGCTTTTGGTGGGTGTATTGGTTCATTTATTAAGGAATAAACGGGATTTTGGTGTGTGTTTTTCTGAAAAGGGTGTGTTGAAATAGAAATAGTAGATAGGGATGTATGTTCTTGTAATAGGTCTGGTTGGGATATCTTTAATTTGTGTTTCTATATTATTCGATATTATTTTGATTTGTTCTTTAATTTTTGGGTTAATCATTGGTTATTTGATGTTTAGGTTTAGAAATGGAGTTTTAAAAAATTTATTGTTGGGTTTTGTCTGTGGGTTAATAGTTGGAATTTTCTGTTATTTTAGTATTTTCATCATATCCGGAACATTCTCTATTCATTATTCATATATTATTACACTTATTTTTGTATTTGCATTAATTGGAGGTGTAGGGAGTGTTTTAGGTGTATTGATAAAATATTTGAGATTCGACTCTGATAATTGTTTAATATGGCTTGAGGAGGGTGATGTTTTGTTTGATGCTGGGAAATTTGATGATGCAATTAATTTTTATGATAAAGCATTGGAGAAAGATCTTGGAAATATCGATGCATTGGAGGGCATTGCTGATGCCTTTAGAGAACTTGGAAACTACAAAGGAGCATTGGAGTGTTAATGATGAAGCTCTGGATATTGACAATGAAGATGCAGAGCTATGGTTTAATAGGGGAGAAGTATTGAAAGAACTTAAAAGATATGATGATTCATTAGATTCATTTAACAAGGCTTTAAATGCTAGAACCAGACTGTGAATCAGCTTAAAAATGAAAAAAGAACTCACACAAATAAGAGAAGTAATATAAAGATATTCCCCATTCCTTGTTGTCGGTTTAAATGTTTTTTGAGACAACAACTGTGGTGAATCTTAATGTAGGATGGCAAAACAACTTCCTAGTTTAGCAATCCATGTATAAAATATACAGTAACTTTCAAGTGGGAAGGGAAGGTATAAATTTTCTTAACAAGTTCTATGTAGTAATCCATATCTTGAAGAATTGCTGTACTTGGTGCATTTAAAGTCAAAGGTACAAAAGGTATACTACTTTAATGGAAACCCCTCTGAGAGGGGTTTGGGGACCAGCATTAAATTTAAGTGGATTGTTTAAACCAATCCTGATGGTATACCCGTTAATTTCACAACTAACTTTGGAAACATAATCAGTTCAAGTTACACAATTAAAGGCAAAGCAACAACTATCTTAAATCTGGGCAGCACACAAAATGCAACAGTTACAGCTGAAGCATCGGCTGATCATCAATCTGCTTCTACAACAGGACTTATAGCAACTGGAACAGCAGTGTTAAACATTATAAGTACAGCCATAGACAATTCTACTGGCCAGCCACTTAACATCACTTATAACATTCCATTAAATAGTTCTGTTACTTGGATTAGTGTTATTTGGATCCCTACGGGCATGTTTTCTGATGAATTAAAAATAATAGTAGATGGAACAGTAGTAGAGGATAAATTTTTTCATAATTTAGCTTACATAACATGGATGAACAGTTATTCACCATCAGTATTTGATGCTATTTTGGATACTAATTTACAATTTGGTAATGGAAATGTATTAACAGCATTCTGGAATAATCTGGCGACAACATACAATCTAAATGCCACAGAACTTTCATTTGTTCAAAATCATCGTCTTGATTTCATAGACAACATGATATTCAACATTGAATATCCTGGTATATCTGGATTAAATCTGACTGTAACAGATCCAGAAAGTAATATTGTGACAAATTTAAACTTCCCTGGAAATGTTATCCACAGAACAAGCCAAATTATATATGGTGGTTCTCCATATGAAGGTTTAAAGAGTTTTGCGATTGCCACCACTAAAGTAACCAATGATGTAGTAAATTACTGGTGGAGTCAATACTCTCTTTATCAATCTCCTGATTATGCTGCCTTTGTTGCGTTTTATACAGCTTTATTGGTAGAATATTCTCATGATCAAATAGGAGATAATATTGCAGCCGATTTAAATGTCACATGGGCCCGCACCAGTCCCATTATAGTCTCTTTTGGTGATGACTTTTTTGAAACATATCTGACTTTGGAAAGTGATCATAGCATGGGAATGACCGTTGTAGGCACGCCCGAAAATGTAAGAGAATTTAATTTTGTCACTTCTAGTAATATTTCAGTAATAGAATTTGTTATAATGAACAGTATGAGAGACTATTTATATCTGTCTTCTCCTAATGTTAATTTTAGTTCTGTGATGGTGGATCTGGTCAATGATTATTTATTTGATCCCGAGTCTTTAGACATTTCTGTGCAGAATGGCTTCATCATAATTAGTTCTGAATTCAATAATGGTATGTTTATAGTGATCGACCTTGAAACTGGTATTGTAAGGGATATAAACACAATTAACAATTTCTGTGGTGTAAACCTTATTGTGGATCTTAAAGCCATTGCTCACTTTACGCCAAATGGGCCAACTAGTATTTTTGGGCATCAGCTTGTTTATGGGCCGGTTGATCTCTATTGGGATGGTTTAGCAGATAAGGTTTATATTGCTAACGGTTACTGGTTCTATGGTAATCATGACCCTATAAATGACCAGATATGGGCTGCGGGCGAATTTGTTTTATTGGTGAATGGTATTGAAGTTTATACTTTTGGTGATTCTGATGGAGGTGTAGTTTACCACGACGACATAGATATTACTAGCTTCTTACATATAGGAGTTAATACCATCACAGTCGTTATCAATAGTTCTGGCGATACAATAGGTAATTCATGGCTATGGGCAATCGCACACTATTACCTTAACATAGAAAAGAAACCTCCACTGACGTTCCCAATTCCGGCACCTGATGCTCTTCCAGTTCCATACCCATGGGATATGTCCAGTCCACCATTCAATGATCCTTCAAAGGCCCCATTAGAATTAAATGATATTGATGACATCTTTAAAGAATATAATGTACCATCTCCGGAAGAAGTTGCCGTGGCAGCCGGTATAGTAGGTATTATTATAGCAGGAATAATTTTAGGTAGTATGGGAGTAGCAGCATAAACCTCTTCAGATAAAGCTATATTTGAGTAAATTTAAACACTGTTTGGCTAGGGGTGGTTTTAATGAAGACAGGGTCAAAAATAATTATAATTGGTTGTATTCTTATAATTACAGGATTACCATTATTTTTGTTATATGGTAAATTGTTACCTCACATATTTCTTGTGTTGATGGGGATTTTCTGGATTGTATGGGGTTTATTTAAGAACAAAGGTTATTTTAATAAAAATTATTATATGGCTATTTTTGGCTTAATTGCGTTATGGGGATTAATGTTACTTTATATCTTCTTATTTAGAAATAATGAATATTTAAGAAGTATTTATATATTTTATATTCTAGTTGGACTTTTTATATTTCTCTTGATCCGTTTTGGTGTATTTTATATTCGTAGATATAAAGAGCTTAATTAATAAGAAGCTGAAATTTTTATGGAATATATAATAATAATGCCTGTCATTCATGGTTTTTAATTGCAATATATATTAACATTTCATAACCTTACATTTCCCATGGGTGATATGCAACTTCCCTGAGATAGTGGTTCTCCTATTATCTAGGGGATAAGGTGGGTGAATCTTAGCTTCAATTTTCTACTTTTAACCCTGGTAAGGTACACTTGAAGAATTTTTGATCCTGAAATTCAAATGAATAAAATAAATAAATGGAACGAAAGATAATACTATGGTATATAGATATGACCGCTGATGAATTGAAATGTGAATTTTGCCGTAATGTATTTGACCTTCCAGAGATTAGAAACCGTACGGGAATTTTCCGTGATCGAACCGATGCTGGATTTAAATTGTCCAAGATGCTGGTTGAATTTAGAGATAGTGATGTATTGGTCTGCGGGATACCCGCTGGTGGGGTTCCAGTTGCAGCCCCCCTTGCACAGGAATTAAACCTTGATCTGGATGTGGTGGTGGTAAGTAAATTAACCCTACCCTGGAATACAGAGGTGGGGTACGGTGCTGTGGCTTTCGATGGTACATTGAAGATCAACCCTGTTTTAAAATCTCAAATGGGACTCAACTCTGGAGAAATTGAAAAAGATGTTGCACTAACCACAAAAAAGGTCCAGAGACGTTTTAAGGATTTCAGGGGAGATAAAACCTTCCCGAATCTTGAAAATCGTACGGTAATTCTGGTGGATGATGGTATAGCTTCTGGCTTCACGATGATGGTTGCTATTGAATCAGTCAAGAATAAAGAGGCAAAAGATGTGATGGTAGCAGTGCCCACTGCCCCATTACAGGCGCTTGAAAAGATATCTTCAAAAGTGGACAGGATATACTGCGCCAACATACGTGGAGGTCCAGCATTTGCAGTTGCTGATGCCTATCAAACCTGGTACGATGTGGAAGAAGAGGATGTCATAACTATTTTAAAGGATTTTAACTTAAAGGACTAAAATTAATTTTTAATAATTTTTTAAATAAAATATTTAAAATGATAAAACATTCAAATGTTGTGTAATTAGGAGGATTTTATATTTATGCTTGGAGAAAAAGAACTTACAAAATTATTTCCCGATTTTATAGATACTGTACAGGCATCGGGGATTGATTTAAAACTGGAAAACGTGTTTATACAGAAAAGTGCCGGGTCTTTAATTGATAATGAGAAAACACTCCCTGAACTCGAGAGATTAAAGCCTCCTGTTTATACTTTGAAGCCCAAAACAGCATATTCAGTTACTATCGCTCCTAAAATGAAAATACCAAAGGGCTACGCCCAGCTCTACTTACCACGTTCTACACTCAACCGGTCTTTTATCTCGGTACATACTGCTGTGGGTGATCCTGGCTTCTATGGAACACTACAATTTTTACTGTATAACTATGGGGATTTCGATTACACCATAAAGCAGGGCGACAGAATTGCCCAGGCAGTGGTGTTTCCAGTAACAGGTTCAGGGGAATATGATGGTAGTTACCAGGAAAAATAAGTTTAAAATATTTAGCCACCTAAACTGGTATCACCATCGGTGCCTTTAGTTATATTATCGTCTATAGTGGTTTTTATGCCATGTCTAATTTATTTTTTAACTCTTTTTGGATGCATCTTTCATTTAATAACTGTAATCCCTTAATTTTACTCAGTATTTGATGATTTACAATATAAATTGCTTTAATTTATTTAATACTATTTTCAATTAAATTTAATAGAAGCGCCATTAATATATAAGGACATGAGTAATGGTCAGATATTTGCCGAAGTCTTGATAGAGATACTGAAGTCTGAAGGTGTTAAATACATATTCGGACATCCTGGAGAGCAAATACTACCAGTTTATGAAGCACTAAGGGAATCAGATATCGAACACGTGCTCATGCGTCATGAACAGGGAGCAGCACATGCTGCAGATGCATATGCAAGGATATCAGGAAAATTCGGAGTCTGTATTGCTTCAGCAGGTCCTGGGGCCTTAAATCTTACCATGGGTGTTGCAACTGCTTATAAGGATTCAGTACCTATGTTGGTGATCACCGGAGATGTACCTACCAATTTAAAAGGTTGCAATGTTTTCCAAGAAGTTGACATAATAAAAGTACTTGAACCAATTACCATCAAAAGCTTCAGTATTAAAACACCTGAAGACGGCATACTAAAATTAAATGAAGCCATAGAATCGTTAAAAATTGGTAAAACAGGCCCTGTGCATCTTAACATTCCGAATGATGTTTTAGGTTATGAAGTGGATAGTTCTGTGGTTAATGAAATTAGTTTACCTCAGCCGAATGACTCTGAAGTTCAAAACAAAGACTTGGATTCAGCAATAAAGCTTCTCAAGAAAGCACGAAAACCCCTTATAATTGCAGGTGCAGGTATATTCTGGTCTAAAGCTACAAATAAGCTTCTTAGTTTTGCAAATAAAAATAAAATCCCAGTATCAACCACTTACCATGCCCGCGGACTATTTCCAGATGATAACCCTCTGTTTTTGGGAATGATAGGTGTAAGGGGTACAGAAGCATCCCGGCTGGCAGGTGAAAAAGCTGATGTCATCATTGCACTTGGTTCAAGACTTTCTGAAAGGACCATGGCCCATGTTGGGAAATGTAGTATAATACAGGTTAATCTGGATGGTAAGGTTCTAAAGGGTGATGTAAATATTGAGGCGGATGTGGGAACATTCCTTGATGGGATTATGGACTTAGATCTCACCGGTTATAGTGACTGGGTGGAAGATTTGGGTAAATATTCAAAGTACCATGAAATAGAAACAGAATATATGGATATCCCGATAAAACCGCAAAGAGCTATAAAAGAGATTCTGGATGCTGCAAAAGATTCGATAGTTGCGGACGATGCTGGATCCCACACAACATGGATTACCCTACTTCAGAAAATTAAAGAACCCGGTACATTCATTTTCTCAGGTGGATTTGGTCCCATGGGATACGCCCTACCAGCAGCTGTAGGGGCGTCACTTGCAAAACCACAAAAATCAGTGGTGGTGGTAGTGGGGGACGGTGGATTTCAGATGACTTCCCAGGAACTAGCCACCATCAAACAGTTGAAACTCCCGGTAACCATATGCCTGGTTAACAACAGTGCCCTGGGCATCATTAAGCAATGGCAGAAAATGAATTATGGGAAAACCTATCAGGTGGAACTGGAAAACCCAGATTTTATTAAATTGGCAGAATCCTATGGTATAGGAGCAACTCGCTTGAATTCACCTGGTGAAGTGTACCCTGCTGTAAAACAGGCCATTAATTTAAGAAAACCTTACTTAATTGAGGTGGTGGTGGATCCAAAAGAGGAAATACCATTACCCTCCAAATATTAATGAATTTTATATTTAAAAGGATATGATTTTCTAATATTAATTTAGAGTTAAATGTGTAATATTAATTTGGAATTAATATTATAAATATTTTAGAGATATATATTATACCATTGGTGATTAGATGAAAGTATTAATGATAAATCCTCCTTACACCTCTTCAAAATACAGATTTATAGGATTGGTGGCACCGCCTCTAGGCATAGCATATATTGCGGCCTTCCTGGAGACAGGTGGAATTGATGTTAAGATAATTGATGCCCCAGCTGTAGATATGGACTATGAAACCATTCAAAGGGAATTAATTAACTTTGCACCTGATGTGGTTGCCATCACATCAGTAACACCCACACTTGAAAGCGCTCTTAAAGTAGCCAGTATGGCAAAAATGACATGTCCTTCTGCCTTCATTGTTTTAGGAGGATATCATCCCACCTTCACCTATCCTGAACTTATAAAACACGATTTCATCGACGCGATTGTACGTGGTGAAGGGGAGTACACCATGCTGGAGATGGTAAAGACCCTTCAGAACGGGGGTAATCTAAAGGATGTAAAGGGAATAGTTACTCGGGATTTTATCACACCCTTCCGTCCAGTAATTGAGGATCTGGATAGCATACCATTTCCTGCCAGGCACTTGCTGCCCATGGATGATTACAAGATCATGAATATGAAATTGCCTGTAGGAACCCTGATTTCTGGTAGGGGATGCCCATATCAATGTTCATTCTGTGCATCCTCTGCAATGCACGGTAATAAGCTGAGGTTAAGGTCAGCCACCAGTGTGGTTGATGAAATGGAACATCTGGTAGATGATCACGGTGCAAAAATGCTGGCCTTCATGGACGACACATTCTGTCTTAACAAGCAGAGAATAAACGACATCTGTCATGAGATTAAGGAACGGAAATTTGACAACTACTGGGGATGCACCGCCCGAGTGGATACCATATCCGAGGAATTGCTCTTGAAGATGAAGGATGCAGGGTGTATAACCCTGTTTTTGGGTGTTGAATCCGCAGATCAGCAGAACCTCAATGAATTAAATAAGAAAATCACCATCACCAGGATTAAAAAGACATTCGAGCTCACAAAGAAGATGGGCCTGCGAACTATAGCATCTGTGGTTCTGGGCATGCCAGGTGACACCAGGAATAGTATAGAAAACACCATCAAATTTGTAAAGAAGTTAGAACCAAACTATGCCATATTTTCACTGGCCACACCCTATCCTGGCACTGATTTTTACCTGAAATCCAAGGATGACCGTTTGCTGAAGACCAAAGACTGGTCTAAGTTCAACTTGCTAACCCCTGTGATGGAAACTGTGGACTGTTCACTGGATGAGCTTAGAAAACTCCAGAAAAAAGCATTTAAAGAATTCTATGCCCGGCCTTTATATTTACTGAAACAGGCCCGGATGGATGGACCGGTACTCTTTAAAACAGCCTTTGCTATTTTGAAGGACATTTAACTAACTATTTATTCGATATCTATTTTTTTATATCTGGAAAGTTATTCTTTTTAATATCAGGAAGTTATTCCAAATATCCCTTAAAAATCTCAAATTAAAAAATAATAATTAAAATAAAAAAAATAAAAGAATTGAAGCTTAATCGATTAGATAAGCCTCTTCTACCGCTCCAACACCTTCTCCAAGACAGACATCTAAGCCAAGTTCTTTGAGGGTCATCTCTAGTGCGGCTATGGTTGTGATTATTTCCCTTTCTGTGATGTTACCCATATGGCCTATACGGAATACGTTTCCTTTAAGGTGGTCCTGACCTCCAGCTAATACTATCTTGTATTTATCAAGCATGGTTCCACGTAACTCTTTATCAGTTACACCTTCAGGCATTTTAATTGAAGTAACAGTGTTTGAGGAAACATCTGGTTGGGCAAATAATTCCAGGCCCAGGGCTTTGACACCATTCCTTGTGGCTAAAGCAGCTAATTCATGTCGTTTAACCCTTGTATCCAGCCCTTCCTCCATTATTACTCTTAATGCTTCACGCATGGCGTACATAAGTGATACTGATGGTGTGTAGGGTGTTTCTGGTGGTGTACTAGACCCGCTTTTGCGGTATCTTTTCATATCGAGATAATAAGAACTGGTAGGGGTTTCATCTACTACCTTCCAAGCGTCATCACTTAAGGTAATGGCGGACATACCTGGTGGCGCGGCCAGACATTTTTGGGAGCCTGTAACACAGATATCAATGTTGTAGCCATCTACAAAAACATCATCTCCACCAAGAGAGGAAACTGTGTCCACCACGTAGAGGGTATCATAATCTTTAACAATTTTCCCCACTTCATCAATTGGGTTAGTAACTCCAGTTGAGGTCTCGTTGTGGACTATGGTAACTGCTTTGATGTTGTCTTCCTCTTCCAGGATGTACTTCACATCTTTGGGTTCGACACCATACCCCCATTCTACCTCGAGTTCAGTTGGTACTGCCCCGTGGACTTCGGCTATCTGCATAAATCTCTGACCGAATTTTCCACCAACGATGTTAAGGATCTTATCACCCTTATCTACTACACTGGATAACGCTGCTTCCATGGCTGCAGTTCCAGAACCAGTTAATATGTAGGATTGGTTTTCAGTCTGGAAAACTTCAGACATCATTTCAGTTGTTTCGGTAATTATTTCACCAAACATTGCACTTCTGTGATTCACTATGTTCTCAGACATAGCTTTTAAGACCCGGGGAGCCACTCTGGTAGGTCCCGGTATCATGAGCAACGTCTCATTCATTATAAAAAACCTCCGAGTTATGTAACTTAAAAAACTTTATTTATTTGGATTATATTATCATAACTTATGAACCTTGCTATCTGGTTATCGTGGTATGAAGATCTGCTAGAAGATTTTGGTTTCAGCAGATCTCAGGACGAAGAATCCGCACAATTACTTGAAAAACTCTTAGAATTCTATGGGGGATTAAAACCGAAAGATATTCCCATGCAAAGGGAAGCTATTGTTTTTGGGGCTGGTCCGTCAATTAAGAGTAACATTAAGGAGATTAAAAGTTTAAATCTATCTGAATACACCCTGATATCTGCTGATGGGGCTACCACCGCACTTTTAGAAGAATATATTGTTCCTGACATCATAGTTACAGATTTAGATGGTGATATGGAGGATATTATCTGCGCCAACCATGAAGGTGCTTTTTTGGTCATACATGCCCATGGAGATAACATGGAAAAACTGAAGGAGTTCGTGCCCCGTTTAAATCGTGTGATGGGCACCACACAGAGTACCCCTTTGACTCATGTTTACAATTTTGGTGGTTTTACAGATGGGGATAGGGCCCTGTTTTTAGCAGTTGAACTTGGAGCAGAGTACATTACCCTGGCAGGTATGGATTTTGGCAAGGAAGTTACTAGATATTCAAGACCAGCCATGAAAGAACCAAAAGGCCAGGCAGATGAAATTAAGGAATTAAAGCTTAAACATGCCAAGAAACTGGTGGAATGGGTGGCTAAAAACGAGGAAGTAACCCTATTAAACATATCCCATGGAGAAAAATTGGAAGGTGTTCTGGCTGTCCGATTCAAATAGTTAATTTTTCAGCCAGTTTCCAGATACATGTAGATACATGTTAATTAACTGTAACAGATACATGTAATTAACGCATGTATTTCCGGGCGAAGGTTACCATTAAAGTGGGCCAAACAAATGCACCGATACATGCTTCAACAATATTTAACACACCCTGAAAACCTGTTTCTGAAAATATCACACCATATGCGGGTATGATCATGGTCAGGAAACTGAAGCGTAATTTTTCTGTAAATGCATCGGGTGTAAAAGCCCCCTCAAGTATCCAATAAATAAATGCAAAGGTTATTAGAACAATAAAAAAGCTTAACAAGAGCCTAATAGGGTAAACTCCATACCCAAAGGGATACTGTACAATTAATTCGACATATTTATGGAGAGATGATTTTTGTTTTCTTTTAGATTCCATTTCCCTGTAAAAATAGTAATCTGCTTTTGTCCGGTTTCCAATCTTTTCCCAAACAATTTTTGCTTTTCTACAGGCCTTCTCCTGGCTTTTATTGGTTTTGAATTTGGTATTCTTAAAGTTTAATCCGCCCTTAACTTCTACAAAATCAAAAAATACATCACCTTTTACATCAGCCTTATCAAACCAGGCATCACCTGCTAGCTTAGCATCGTAAAAGGAGGTATTGCCTTCTATCTGTGCCTCTTTGAAGGAGAGACTACTGCCAATCTCTGTCTTGTTAAAAGAAGCTTCACCACCTACATATGCCTTTTCGAACCATGCGTATCTATTTACATGAGTTTTATCAAATATAACATGTCCCCCGATACGTGCACTGTAAAATGAGGCATTTCCACAGATATTTGATCCTTCAAGTAAAACATCACCACCTACATCAGCATTATCAAACCAGACATCCCCCTCGATGGTTGTATCCTGGAGCAAAACGTCATTTTTTATAATAGCCCCTGTAAAAATCAGGTCATCTTCAAATTTTTCCCTGGAAAAGTCAATATTAAATAACCTAACTCCTTTAAAGTTGAAATCACCATTTTCTTTCTTTTTTAGTAATTCTTGATTTTTTAATTCATTTATTTCCTGGAAATCCAGGGATTTTTCATTGGGTAATGTGAGATGTAAAATACAATAATCAGAATTCTTAAAACTGTCATTATTACAATTTTCAAATTTACACAGCATAACATTCCCCCATAAAAAAATCAAACACTGTCATCTTCTTTGTAAAGAATTTTGATCTTGGCTACCTGTATTTCATCTCCATCTTTCAATTTAATCTTACCCAGACCGCTAATATCCTGATCATTGATTTTTGTACCGTTTTTACTATTTAAATCTTCCATATAAAACCCATCATCAAATCTGGTAAGTTTAAAGTGTTCTTTTCCGATGTATGAGAGACTATCTCCTTCATCATGGCCTAGAAAGTCTTCTCTTCCAAATTTTCTTTCATAATCCTTGAGTATGAATTCTACACTATCGGGGAAGATCAGCCTGCCCAGTAGTTTTTTTGGTTTCAGATGAATGGTAGTCTCTTCGCTGATGAGTTTTCGAGGGGTGGACCTATTTCTAAGGTAAAGTATAATGATGAACAATACTGCGATAATTAAAAAAGTAAATATTATAAATCCAACATCCAATAAATCTCTTTGGCTCAGAATAAAAATAACTAACAATGCAAAAATAACCACAAATAATGCTAGGGATTTGTTAGTTGCAATCATTTTCCAACCGTTCAGAGGAGAAGTATCCCCCTAATTTTTAATAATCTTAATATTAAGTATATGCAGCTGCTATATAATAATAACTAACTATTTGTGTTCAATATTGAGTCTAGATGTTAATGATTTGGATTTACCTGGAGATTTAAAATCCATGAATTGTCTGTAGGTTCAAATTATATATATAATCTCGAACATATGATTTTTATTAAGTAATAAGTGAAGGATTCTCCAATGTCACTAGATGATATTTTAATGCATGACGAAACCGTATTCAGGGATATACGCGTCTTCAATCCAGATTATGTGCCTGATAAATTTTTACACAGGGAATCACAGATGGAAGCACTTACTCTCTGCCTAAGACCTGCTTTAAGGGGTGGAAAATTAATGAATGCGGTGGTGGTTGGTTCATGTGCCACTGGAAAAACCACAGCGATAAAAAAACTCTTCGATAGGATTGAAGAGTATTCAGAGAAAATTTTATGCGTGTATATAAACTGCCAGCTCCACACCACCCGTTACAACATCTTTTCACAGATCTACCAGAAGATTTTTGGACATCTTCCTCCGGAGACAGGCATTCCTGTATCCAGGATATATGAGAAGATTATGAAACATCTTAAAAACAATGATCAGGCACTGATGGTTGCCCTGGATGATGTTGACCATTTATTCCACAATAAAAATGCAAATAAAATATTCTATGATATTTTAAGAGCTTATGAAGAATTTGAAGGTGTTAGGACTGGTCTGTTTGCTGTTATATCAGATATAGAATTCAGGTACATTCTAGATAAGAATGTCAACTCTATTTTCATCCCCCAAGAAATTGTCTTCAATCCCTACACCTACAATGAAATGAGGGACATATTAAAGGAGAGGGTTAAAGCAGGTTTTTATCCTGATGTGATTTCAGATGAACTTTTGGAGGAAGTTACTGAAAATACTAATTCAATGGGGGATTTAAGGGTTGGAATAGATCTTTTAGGTCTGCTGGGTAACATTGCTGAGTCAGATGCATCGAGGACCATAGAGAAAAGGCACCTACAATCTGCACTTCAAAGTAACAGATCTATCAGCTTGAAAAATACACTGGAAAACCTATCTGAAAAGGAAAAAATCTTATTAAAACTCATAATGGAATCAGAGGGACAGCATTTAATTGCAGGAAACCTTTACAAAAATTTAAATGACAAAAAACCTTTAAGTTACGCTTCCTTTGACCGCTTACTTAATAAACTGGAATTTTTACGGCTGATAGATATTAAATTCACAGGTAAAGGTAGTAAGGGCAATGCACGAGTTATTGTGTTAAGATTCCATCCCCAAGAAATTAGCAAATGCCTGATTTAGGATAGAATACCTTCTTTTATAATTAACTAGATAAATGGTATCCTGGTTGCCTTAATTTAAATAGTGGCTGGAAAGTTGGAATTTGGAAGTGCAGCTACACCAATTACACTGAAGACCAGTACCAGAATAATCAACCCTATAAAGACACAGGACTTAACATCAAAATATTTATGAAAGTTTAAAAGATTGAGTTCCTCTGGCTTCTTTCGCAGATCTGGAATTGAATTTCTATGCATTTTTTTAACCTCCTAATTATAAAAGTTCCATAAAACTATTTAAAAAAAAAGTTAGAGAGCATTTGAGAAGTAAAAAGAGATGCAATCACTACTTTTTTCACCTAATATTTACAAATAATAATCAAAGAAAAAAAATTGTTTAACAAATGGGCTTTAAAAACTGTCGTAAATAACTTTGGAAATAAAGATCCATGAAATAATAAATTAAAAAGTCCCTGTACAAAAAATCAAACAAAAAAAACCATGAACATCCAGAAAAAATTTGAATTTTTCGAAGTAATGGCTGATGTGGGTATTCATTCCTATGGAAAAACTTTGGAAGAGGCCTTCGAGAATGCGGCTCTAGCCATGTTTGAAGTCATGACTGACACAACAACCATTGAACCTACAATCCATAAAAAGATAGTTATAGAATCAGAGGATCTCCTGGCGCTCCTCTATGACTGGCTGGATGAGTTGATATTTCTGCACGACTCAGAGTTTCTGGTATTCAACACTTTCCATGTTGAGATTCAGAAGATGAGTGAAGATTTATATCATCTAAAAGGCACTGCCCTGGGGGAGGCCTTCAAACCAGAGAAGCATGAAAGCAGGGAGGATGTTAAGGCAGTGACTTATCATCTAATGGATATAAAAGATAAAAATGGATATATAGTTAAGGTTATTCTGGATACCTGAATTTTATAAAATTTAAATTTAATCAATAATTATCTCTAAAAGCATCATTAAAGAAAAGCCAGATATAAATATTGCTCTTGAGTTTCTATTTGATTTTTAATATATGCGTGATTATATGTCTTATTGATCTACAAAAAGTATTGCTCCTGTTGCAAATCACAGTTCATAGGGATTATTGGTTCTATTGCCGTTACCCGTCTATTATTCCTGAAACTGGGGCAATTATACCAATGGACTGTCTGTAAAAGAAACTTCTTTTTTGGTACATCACTATATCTCAATCGTAAAGCGCAGCCATTCCCTCAGGAAAATTGTGAATGGCCTGTTATAATGCCAGAGAAAAGTTCGGGCCAATGTAACTAATCCAATAGTGGGGTGTACTGCTCCAAAACCAGTGCCTAGTGCAAGATTCTCCGAATATGATTCAATGTTAAAGATAACCAATAGTCTATTCTTTTTTGATGATATTAATATTATTAAAACAGCTTCCAAATTAATCCACAAAAAATTAGCTATTTATAAATATTTTGGGAGATAGAATAATAAATGTAATTATTTTAGTAGTTTTCTCATGATTCCTGATTTGATTGATAAATTCTTATATTATGGAGTTATTTCAAAAAAGTAAATATAATTCTCTTTCAATTTTTAAAAAAACCTTATGACAGCCCGGGAAAAAATTAGAAAAGTCAAACACATTCTGGGAGTCCTATTAGATTATCATCAAGTCTTGAAGAGGGTAGCTATGAATCCATAAAAAGCCTAGACTAACACTTTCAATTATTTGCTATAATTCTAGATACTGGAAGTATATTAATGGTAGAGTTAAAACGTGATCTTGGAGTTTGGGGAGCAGCCAGTATAGGAATTGGAGCCATAATTGGTACTGGTATTTTTGTACTTTTGGGTGTGGCTGCTGGTCTGGCTGGACCATCTGTAATTTTCTCCTTTATTATAGCAGGAATCACCGCTCTTCTCACGGGTCTTTCATCGGCTGAACTATCCTCATTTATAACAGAAGAGGGAGGTAGTTACATTTATACCACCAAAGCCTTCGGAAAGTTCCCGGGATTTGTTATTGGATGGATCAAGTCATTTGATTATATTATTGGTGCCAGCGCTGTTAGCATAGGATTTGCATCTTATTTTACTTATTTTCTTCATTTACCACCCATACAGAGTACAATAATAACAATTGCAACAGTATGGCCTATTATATTAATGTTGTTGAATATTAAAGGGATGAGGGAGGCATCTGTGGCAAATACAGGATTGGTAGTTCTTAAAGTTTCAGCTTTAGTAGTTTTTATAATTACTGGTGTTTATTATATGATTTTACACGGTAATCCGTCTAATTATTATCCCTTCTTTCCCAATGGTTTAAATGGAATGCTTTCTGGGGCGGCTATAATATTTTTTGCTTTCATAGGGTTCAATACAATTACCATGGTTGCTGAAGAAGTAAAACATCCCCAAAAAAATGTACCCCGGGCAGTACTTCTTTCATTTGCAGTTTGCACCCTCCTCTACATCGGAGTATCTTTGGTGGCAGTGGGCCTGGTTAACTGGCAAATTTTAGGTCAATCAACAGCATCACTGGAAACAGCCCTGGGTGTAGCTACCAATAACATCTGGATACTGGAATTTGTGGCCATATCCGCACTCTTTGCCACTACTTCAGTGATATTATCATCAATAATCGGCGGCTCAAGGGCCTTATTTTCCATGGCTCGACAGGATGTAATCCCCGAAGTTTTCTCTAAAATTTCTGGTAACGGCATTCCTATAATTACTGTTATAATTAGTGGTATTTCAATAGCCCTTATTGTGGTTGTTGCATCAGGTAATTTAGATGCACTGGCATCCATTTTTAATTTTGGAACACTGTTAACATTTGCATTTATTAATTTAAGCCTTTTACAATTAAGGAGAACCATGCCTGACCGTAAGCGTGGATTTAAAGTACCATTTTATCCATTAACCCCCATATTAGGATTGGCCAGTTGTGTGGGATTGGCCTTTTATCTTAATCCTAATGCAGTTATTTATGGTGTTTCATGGATCCTAATTGGAATTATGGTTTTTTCCTTAAACAAGTGGCGTATTAAGCGAAAGTTAAAATCCCCATAAATTTGGCATAATATGGCTCAAAACTTTTTAGATGATACATAAGAAGTAAAAAAATAACCAAGAAAAAATTATCTATAGAAGTTTAACTAAAAATTTATATAATTATAACTTAAATCCATATAATTCAGTGTATTTTTAAAATTTATAGCTTGTTAAAACAATAATTTATGTATTATTGATAAGATTCGTTTAAATTATTAGCGAAAGATTGATTAATTAATATTATTGGAGAGTTAAATTATGGAGCTGGAAAACGGAATAAAAAAGATAAAAGAATCCGTATGGGAGATACCCACGAGTTATAAGAGAGGAATGCGCGTTCCGGGAAGGGTTTATCTGGATGATGAATCAATCAAAACTGTAGAGAGGGGAGCACTGGATCAGGTTGCTAACGTGGCCTGTTTACCGGGAATACAGAAATTTTCCTTAGCCCTTCCAGATATACATTTTGGATATGGATTTAGTATAGGAGGAGTAGCTGCATTCAGCTCCAGGACTGGTGTAATAAGTCCGGGTGGAGTTGGATTTGATATCAACTGTGGTGTAAGATTCTTAAAAACAAATCTGACAGAAAGTGAAGTTAAACCAAAGATCAAAGAACTGGTGGATGTTTTATTTACAAACGTTCCATCAGGACTAGGAAGTAAAGGAAAAATTAGACTAAAACCAGGGGAAATAGATGATGTACTGAACCTCGGTGCCCAGTGGGCTGTGGAAAATGGCTATGGCTGGGAGAAGGACCTGGAATTTCTGGAAGAAGAGGGCAGAATGGAAGCAGCAAATGCAGATAAAGTATCTGATAAAGCAAAAAAACGGGGAATACCTCAGTTAGGTTCACTAGGATCGGGAAATCATTTCCTGGAAGTGCAAAAGATAGATGAAATATTTGATGAGGAAACAGCCCGTGTTTTTGGATTGGATGAATGTGAAATTACCGTTATGATCCACACTGGCTCTCGTGGATGCGGTCATCAGATTTGCTCCGATTACCTCCGTGTGATGGACAAGACAGCAAAAAGATACAACATAGACATACCAGACAGGCAACTTGCTTGTGCACCTGTAGATTCACCAGAAGCGCAGGATTACTTCCAGGCCATGGCAGCCGGTGCGAACTTCGCATGGACCAACCGGCAGATGATTGTTCACTGGGTAAGGGAATCATTTGAACAGGTCTTCAATCAAACTGCAGAAGATATGGATATAAATATTGTCTACGATGTGGCTCATAACATTGCAAAGAAGGAAGTACACAATATAAAAGGTAGAGATACTGAAGTTTATGTTCATCGAAAAGGAGCAACCCGTGCCTTTGGACCAGGCCGTAAGGAAATACACAAAGATTATAGGGCAGTTGGCCAGCCAGTATTAATACCCGGTACAATGGGTACATCCTCCTATATTTTACATGGAACTGACGCTGCCATGGAGGACACATTTGGCTCCACTGCACATGGTGCTGGCCGTAAAATGAGCAGGGCAGGGGCTAAAAAAATCTATGATGGAGAAGAAGTTAAAAAATCACTCAATAGCAGGGGAATTGTTGTCAATGCCACTTCCATACCCATACTTGCAGAAGAATCCCCTGGGGCCTATAAAGATATTGATGAAGTGATTAAAACTGTCCATGAAACTGGTATATCCTTACTTGTTGCTCGGATGATTCCATTAGGTGTGGCTAAAGGATAATTAATCTGTTCATTAGAAAAAAAATAATTATATAATTAAACGGAGAATTTTTACTTTGACAATTGGAATAATCGGTGGAACTGGGATATACGAGATTGTTGAACTGGGGGAAGATGTGAAAACCAGGGTGATAGATACTCCATATGGACCTTCACCAGAGATGTCACTATTCAAGCTGCATGATAAGGATGTAGTTTTCATGTCCCGGCATTCAGTGGGACATGCAAAACCACCACATATGATTAATTACCAGGCAAATATTTGGGCCATGAAAGAAATGGGTGTTGAAAGGATAATGGCCACCAATGCAGTTGGTTCCCTGGATATGCCCATCAAACCCGGTGATTTGGTTGTTCCCCATGACTTCCTGGATTTCACCAAGATGAGAAAAAACACCTTCTACGATGATCGGGTGGTTCATGTAGATGTTACAGAGCCCTACTGTCCCGAGTTAAGGGATATTTTAATTTCCTCAGGCCAGGTAATAGGTGAAGGTGTTTATATATGCACTGAAGGCCCTCGTTTTGAGACAACGGCGGAGATACGGATGTACCGTCGTTTAGGGGGAACAGTCGTAGGTATGACTGGTTTACCTGAAGTAGTGCTTGCCAGGGAACTGGAAATGTGTTATGCTAGTATTTGCACTGTATCTAACTACGGAGCCTCCATATCGCCAGTTAAACTCACCATTGATGAGGTTTTTGAGGAAGTGGAGAAGAAACGGCTGTTACTGATTGAACTTATTTCTGATACCATTTCGAAAATCCCGGAAAACTGTTCCTGTCCATGTGTACATGCATTGGTGGGGGCAGAAGTCAAACCTTCACTTGAATCTGAAGACTTATAATTAACATGTAACAAAAAAGTTTTAAAGATCGTCTAAAATATAAATGGATTAACATGTTAAATGAATTACAAAAAGAAATTATACGACTTAAAAAGGATAAAAATGCCATTATCCTGGCTCATAACTATCAAACAGGGGATATACAGGAAATTGCTGACTTTGTCGGTGACTCACTAGGGCTGTGTATTAAAGCATCAGAGATAACAGACTCTGACCTGGTGGTCTTCTGTGGAGTGGATTTCATGGCGGAAACAGCGTACATCTTAAATCCATATAAGAAGATAGTACTGCCTGATCGGGAAGCAGAATGCCCTATGGCGCACATGCTACCTGCAGATGAAATTAAGAGAGCTAAAAAGAAATATCCTGATGCGGCAGTCGTTTTATATGTTAACACGCTGGCTGAAGCTAAAGCAGAAGCAGATATATTGTGCACATCATCCAATGCCGTGACTGTTGTGGAAAGCCTGAGTGAAGATCAAATACTTTTCGGCCCTGATATGAACCTGGCAGGCTACGTCTCCAGACAGGTGAATAAGGAGATAATCCCCATACCTGAAGGAGGGCACTGTTACGTGCATAAGATGTTCCATACTGGTGATATTGCATTTGCCAAGGAGAAATATCCCGATGCTGTTCTTCTGGTCCATCCAGAATGCGATCAGGAAGTTCAGGATGTGGCAGATGAAATATTAAGCACCGGTGGTATGATGCAGTACGTTGCTCAGTCAGATAAGCAGACTTTCATTATTGGTACCGAGGTAGACCTGGTAACCGGGCTTAGAAGGGATAATCCTGATAAAATCTTCATACCACTTTTAAGCGAAGCAATATGTACTAACATGAAGCTGCACACCTTGGAGAAGGTTAAAAACGCACTTTTAAATGAGGAACATTTGGTAACTGTTGATAAGGAAATTGCAGATAAAGCCAGAAATGCTGTGGAACGAATGTTAGAGGTATCCTGATAACTTTAATGGGTGGATACATGGATAAATGGTATTTAAATCGTTTTACTCTTATTGGGGCTGTACTGATACTACTGGCGGTACTGATTTATGGTCTGGAATTTTTAAAGGGTCCTGCAACTTCTCTTTTTTATCCTCTGCTTTTAGGGTCATCGGAAGGGAAAACAGTTTTATTTTTAATTTTCATGGGTAGCTTACTCATTTTAAATCCCATTTTATCATCTGGTAAAATTAGCATTAAATTTGCATCAAGAGACATATGGGATAGTAAAAGATATCTGAAGTACGCCATTATCCTGGTTTTAATTACATATATTGTTGGTATTTTTATAGAGATATGGTTGAGGGTTAACTTTGGTGTGTCTTTATTTACAGTATTCATATCCTTAAATCCAGAAGTTACTTCCACCAGCATAATGCACAGCCACGTTTTTAAGTCAGCCTTGGGCTCCATAGTTAACAGTTTAGGTGTGGTATTACCTTTAAACATACATACTGGTGAATCCCTTTTTCAGTATATATCGCCAGTAGCTTACCTAATTGTTGTTACATTACCCCTGACCTACATTGCCAGTCTGATTTCTATGGGCAACAGAATGGGGTTTTATAGGTTGATTATAGCCTTTTCAGCTTCACTTGTCATGATTGGAATGTTTGATGGTGGATTATTCTCAAATCCTGCGATAATAGGTTTTGCAGGGCTTTTAGGAATGTACTTTATAGAAGAGCCATTTTCACCGGGTAATTTAATGAAACCTGCAGCCATTGTTTTGGTGATCATACTTTTAGGATTAACCATGGAAGTAGCTGGTTCCAACCCTGATTACACCCAGCTAACGTTGATTAATCAGATCCAGCCGGTTGAATGGAATGGATACGAGGTTTTAAGCGAAGATAATAATACAGTGATACTTAAAAGTACTCAGAATGACAGAACGAACTTGATAAGTCTGTTTAATACTCTGATGGGTAAAACTGATGCATTCTTCATCACCTGGAATTTCTATTCATATATCTGAATTGATATAAATCAAACTTCCAGCATAATATAAATTGCTCAAACTACATTAACATCAACTTTAATTAAATTTTAATACATAAATCGTTAATTGGTGATTAATAAAAACATGAAAATAAGTATAATAATCCCCACCTATAATGAGGAAGAATACCTTCCCTATCTATTGGAAAGCATAAAAAGACAGGACTTTACAGATTATGAAGTGATAATTGCTGATGCAAATTCCACGGATCGAACCAGAGAAATCGCAAAAGACTACAATGCCAAAATTGTAGATGGTGGAATGCCTGCAGTGGGTAGGAATAAGGGTGCTGCAGCAGCCCAGGGTGAATTCCTCTTGTTTTTAGATGCAGATGTCATTATGACCAGGGGATACCTTAAAAGTGCTATTCAGGAATTTGTAGAGGAAGGGTTGGGCATTGCTATCAGCCAGATATACCCCATGAGTGATAAAAACTTTGATATCCTATCCCATGAATTCGCCAACTTCTTCATGAAATATGTGGAAACATTAAAACCCCATGGAGCCGGTTGCTATGGCATATTAACACGAAAAAAACTACACGATGCAATAGGGGGATTTGATGAAGAGTTAGATTTTGGAGAAGACACTGATTATATAGAAAAACTGGCATACCTTCACTATTTCAAGGTCTTAAGAGATGCAACCCTCTTCGTTTCCACTAGAAGAACCAATGAAGAAGGAAAGACAGGAATAGCCCTTAAATATGCAAAAAGTACCTTTTACCAGTTCACTGGTAGAAAGATAAGCGCAGACAAATTGAACTATAACTTTGGACACAAGAATGAGAGAAAAATGATATTATACGGTGTCTGCGGTGAAGGGATGGGCCACGCTATACGCAGCAGTGTTATTATCGACCATCTCCTTAAGAAAAATGATGTAACCATATTTGCAAGTGATCGGGCTTATCAGTATCTATCAAGTAGATACAGCGATGTTTATGAAATAGAAGGATTTAATACTGTATATGAAGAAAATCAAGTGAAAAATCGCCGGACTTTTATAAAAAATATTAAAGATGTTCCTCAGGACTTAGGAAAGAACCTTTATTTAATGTATAATGTTGCAAAAGCCAAGAAACCAGATCTCATAATATCGGACTTTGAATTCTACTCCAATCTATTAAACAAAATATTTAGAATACCCCTGGTGAGCCTGGACAACATGCATGTGATAACCCAGTGCTATGTTGATGTACCAGAAGAATTCCGGGCAGACCGTTTCCGGGCGGCAAGTGTGGTGAAATCCTTTATCCAGCGCCCTAAATATTACCTGATAACCAGCTACTTCTTCCCCCCAGTTAAAAATCCAGATAAAGTAACGATGTTTCCCCCAATCTTACGGGATAAGGTCATGGAGCTTGAACCTACTATAGGGGATCATATACTGGTTTATCAGACCAGCGACTCCAACATGGAACTACTCAAATTATTAAGGCAAATAGATGATGAGTTCATAATATACGGCTTTCATAAAGATGAAAAAGATGGAAACCTAACCTTTAAAAGCTTCAATGAAGACGAATTCTTCCAAGACCTGGCATCTGCCCAGGCTGTTATAACCAATGGTGGGTTCAGCTTAATATCTGAAGCTTTATATCTTGAAAAGCCCATATATAGTATACCAGTAAAAAAACAATTTGAACAGATATTGAATGCCATATACTTGGATAAACTTGAATATGGAGAATTCCATACAGATCCCAATAAGGAAACCTTGGAGAAATTCCTCACCAACCTGGATTATCACCGGGAAAAAATCAAATTGAAGTTCAAACATGACTGTAACCAGGCCATATTTAACAGATTGGATGAAATATTAGATGAATTAAGTTGAATGAATTGATGATTGAATTAAGTTGAATGAATTTTTAAATAATTGAATTTCTTTTATGTTCCAGTAAAGAGAATAAGGGGATTTTAGATGTCGTCCCATAGAAAAGTAGTAAACCTTCCTTTGCACGGGGGACACGCACCAAAATGGTTGTTCCACCGTATGGTTAAATTAACCAGGGGGATAACCGAAACATTACTTTATGAATATGATAGTGCTGAGTTTTTAAGGCGAGTATCTGATCCTTACTGGTTTCAGGCCCTATCCTGCGTAATCGGGTTTGATTGGCACTCCTCAGGCACCACTACCACGACTTGTGGGGCTATGAAGTCGGCCATCAACCCGGAGGAGCACGGGATCTTTGTGGCGGGTGGAAAGGGGCGGGCTTCCCGGAAAACACCTGCTGATATTGAAAATGCAGGGGATATGTTCTCCCTTTCCTCCAGTAAAATTGATGAACTCATTTATGCAAGCAAGATATCTGCAAAAATTGATAACTCCTGTATCCAGGACGGCTACCAGCTCTACCACCACTCCTTCCTCATAACTGAGAAGGGAGACTGGGCGGTGATACAGCAGGGTATGAACGATAAGAACAAGTACGCCCGCCGGTACCATTGGTTATCAGAGGATGTGGTTGAGTATGTGGATGAACCTCACCAGGGAATATGCTGTGATAAGGTGGAATCTGAATCATTGAACATGACTGCCTCTGAAAGTGCAGAAAGCCGTAAAATTAGTGTAGACCTTCTATGCGATAATCCCGAGCATTTAAAGAAGTATTTCAAGGATAAAACACCACTTAAAAGTCAATGCCAAACCAGACTGGATGAGTACGTTAAAGAATTTAGAATGCCCAGGCACCACCCGGTACTGGATATGGATCTATCGGATAGGGAATTTATCGTATTAAAAAATGCATACGAATTACAACCATCCAACTATCAGGATATGATTTCCCTGGAGGGAATGGGGCCAAAGAAAATCAGGGCGTTAGCATTGATCTCTGATTTAATCCATGGTTCAAATCCCAGCTGGAAGGACCCGGTGAAGTACAGTTTTACTCATGGTGGAAAAGATGGCTATCCCTATCCTGTGGACCGTGAAGTCTACGATCACTCAATCCAAACACTTAAAGACGCCCTGGAAGGAGCAAAACTCGAGAGGAATGATAAATATAACGCTATTAAAAGGTTGGAAGCATTGATTAATGAATAATGACTAGGTGGAAATCGAATGAGTAGTAATGGGGATATGATAAAATGGTGTCAAAATCCAATAAATCTTCCAAGATTCTTGAAGAAACAGTTATGGAAGTAAAAAGAAACCTTAAAAATAAAATTCAGGACATTAAAGTAGAAAGAGCAGTGATTGGAATATTTTTTACAGGTGCATGCTTGAATACTGGGCATGCTGGTATCTGTGCCACGCCAATTAAAGAAATTCCAGAAGCTGTCTGCTGCCCAAGTTCTGTTAGGGCTATGCCGAATGCTGGACATTTGACAGAAAGATCAGTAGAAAAATATTTGGATGATGCATTGTCCGGTATACCAATGAAAAGAACAATGGGGGTAGCTGTTTTATCTGCACTATCCAGTTACTGTTGGGAAGAAGGGCTAGTAGATGGTTATAATATGAAGGTGGATGTAGATGCAACAGAATGTCTCCATCTCAGCGATGATACATATGCAGTACTTATCGGTGCAATAGTTCCAGTTTTAAGAATTTTAAAAGGAAGAAAAATGGATTTTTCTGTTATTGAGCTCGATCCTAGAACGCTTAAAGAAGATGAAATGACCTTCTATGTTCCTGTAGAAAAAACTGCCGATACGGTGCCTAAAGCCGATATACTTATTGTAACAGGGACAACATTGATAAATGGTACATTAGAAGGCATTTTAAAATTGGCTCGTCCCGAAACCCAGGTAGTTGTACTGGGACCTACATCAAGTATTTTACCTCATGCCTTTTTTAGAAGAGGAGTGAACGTTTTAGGAGGGGATATCATTACAAATCCGGGAAAAATGCTTGACACACTGGCCGAAGGAGGTTCGGGTTACCATCTTGGTAAATCTGCAGATAAGGTGGTAGTCACTGCTAAATATAGGTTAAAATGATTTATATAATGGTTATATAAAAACAAACAAGTTTTAAACCAATGAATTCATGATAATGTACTTATTTTTATTCCCTTTAAAATTATTTTTATTGTTTTCCTTTAAAATTATGTCTTTCTTTAACTTATTCTTGTTTAGATATTTAATCTGAACAAAAAGAAGGTAATTTTTTTATAAGCTGACCATTAATCCGTATTATAGCAAAAAAAATCACCATCAAAAATTTACTAGCCATCATAATAGTAACTTTTATTAGCTAATTTTAATTAATTTTAAATGGGATACTCTAATTTGTTGGGGGCACGTTTATCTGCCTAGCTATCTTGATCTTATGCATTGCTTAAAAAAATAGGGAAGTTGATAGTATATGACATATATTGCTGAAGTGTTAGAAAATTTGAAGGTAAAAAATCCTAATGAACCAGAATTCATACAGACTGCAACTGAGATTTTAAATTGTCTTTATGTGGTATTTGAAAGACATCCAGAATTTCAAAAAGCGAAGATTTTAGAGAGATTTGTCGAACCTGAAAGAATGATCATGTTTAGAGTACCATGGGTAGATGACAACGGTGAAGTACAAGTAAATCGAGGTTATCGTGTTCAGTTTAACAGTGCACTTGGGCCATACAAAGGAGGGCTTCGTTTTCATGAATCTGTAAATTTATCGGTTATTAAATTTTTAGCAATGGAACAGATTTTAAAAAACAGTCTCACTGGTATGCAAATTGGTGGTGCTAAAGGTGGATGTGATTTTAATCCAAAGGGCAAATCTGATGCTGAGGTTATGAGATTCTGCCAAAGCTTCATGGCAGAACTTAAAAATTATATTGGGCCGGATATAGATATCCCTGGCGGAGATATTGGTGTAGGTTTAAGAGAAGTAGGATTCTTATTTGGGCAGTATAATAGAATGGTAAACAGGCACAATTGCGTACTGACTGGAAGTGGAGTAGAATATGGTGGTTCCCTGGTTAGAAAAGAAGCCACTGGTTATGGTCTTATTTATATAGTTGAAGAGGCTTTAAAAGCAAGAGGAGAAAAGCTTGAGGGTAAAAAAATCATAATTTCAGGTTCTGGAAATGTGGCTATATATACAGCAGAAAAGGCCATACAACTTGGAGCAACTGTTATTGCTATGTCTGATTCACAAGGTTATATTTATGATGAAGATGGAATTTCTGTTCCCTTTGTAAAACAAATAAAAGAAGTTGAAAGAAAACGTATTCATGAATACTTAAAATACCATCCAGATACCATCTATAATGAAGGAAGTAGAGGTATTGAAAACATAAAATGTGATATAGCCCTTCCATGCGCAACTCAAAATGAGTTAGATGCAAATTCAGCAAGAAAACTCGTTGAAAATGGGGTTAAATATGTTGCAGAAGGAGCAAATAAGCCTGCAACTCCTGAAGCTACTGATTTGTTAATAAGATCGGGAGTGGTGTTCTTACCAGGAAAAGCAGCTAATGCCGGAGGAGTTGCAACCAGTGTATTTGAAATGGCTCAAAGAAGCTCCAATATACGCTGGTCATTTGAAGAGGTTGACGACAGATTAAAAAGAACTATGGTTAACATATACAGAAATATCGATAAAGTTGCCACAGAATATGGATTTGAAGGTAATTATGTAATGGGTGCTAATATTGCCGGATTTATTAAGGTAGCTAAGGCTATGATGGCTCAAGGAGTTGTCTAAATAAGATTGGGTAGAAAACATCATGTTAATGGATTTTTTTGATATTTAAAATGTTATCATAGGTCCAGCATTTATCAATTATAACCCATCTTTTATTTTATTAATATTATTTTATTTCCAATTATTTTTAATTAAAATACACACTAGGTTGGTTTTAAGTTAAAATCGATACTATTTTTCTTTACAGAGAAAATACTTATTTATTGAGCTGTTTTTTTTAGAAATACTTAAATGAAAAGTATTATATTTTGAAAATGCCAATTAGAGATAAGTTTAAAAAAAATTGTACATTTGATGATCATGTACGTGAAATATAAATTAGATAATTGGCCCCCTCCTTTAGAAATGTTAGTTTTTGGTTTGCAATGGTTAGCTGTGATCATTCCCACCATACTCATCATAGGTGCTGTTGTAGGATCTATCCATGGGGAATCTTATATTCCCTACTTGCAGAAGTTGATGATTTTGATGGGGATCATGCTGCTTGTTCAGACTCTATGGGGACATAAGCTACCTTTGGTAATTGGACCAGCAACTGTGCTTTTGATTGGTGTTCTAGCAACTTTGGATCAGGGAGCAGGAGCAATTAATACATCCATAATAATTGGCGGTGGCATTCTAGCACTACTTGCAGGTGGCGGACTCTTCAAATATGTTGAAAAACTTTTCACACCCAAGGTTATAATTGTCATTTTGATGCTCATAGCTTTTACCCTCACTCCGACTATTCTTAATCTTATAACAGCCGGAGGGATAGTTGCACCTGTGAACAACTTTATATTTGCCTTATTTTTACTTTTAATTGCATTTATAGCTCACGGGTTCCTTAAAGGATTGTGGAAGTCAACATTACCACTATGGATCATGTTGCTGGGAAGTTTTGGATACTACGGTATCTTTAAAGTTATGTCTCCAGTTCAGGACCTGTCAGTAGTGGCACTTCCTGGAAATTTCATGGTACTGGCTGTTCCTGATGTTGGTGTTGTCATTGCATTTTTAATTTGCTTCCTTGCCCTTGCAATAAATGATTTGGGCTCTATACAAGCTATAGGATCACTTTTGAAGGCAGATAAAATGAAAGATAGGGTCCGGAGAGGAATCACTACAACGGGTTTAGGTAATGTTTTAGCGGGTTTTTTGGGAGTTATTGGGCCAGTAAATTATTCCATGAGCCCTGGAATTATATTTTCTACAAAATGCGCATCCAGATTCACCCTGATACCCGTTGGGATAATTCTTCTCATATTATCTTTTTCACCCATGGCCATAGGAATTATGAGCAATATTCCATCTCCAGTGATTGGTGCTGTTTTAATCTACATAATGACAGCACAAATTGGAGCTGCATTACTAGTTAGTGTGGAGAACAACGTATTTACAAGCCTGGATGATGGAATTATCATAGGCATGCCCATACTTCTTGGAACGGTGTTGGCATTTCTACCACCAACCTTATCAGCACAACTTCCCACAATAATCAGGCCTATAATTGCTAATGGATTTGTCATGGGAATTTTAGCAGTTCTTTTACTGGAACACATCATTTACAGAGATAAATCTGAAGAAAACCAGGAATAGAGACCATTAAGATTGGAAAGATTTTATAATCATTATACGCTGAATTTAAGATCTATTCATTAATAAACAGAACTTGCGACTATCTATTTTGCTTCTGAATTAAAAATTCTATTTCATTACACAAATTTATGGATTCTAAGTATTGGGTGTTAAATATTATCATTTCATAGTATTGTTCTATAGTGGTATCTAACAATTGATTTATAGCCAATAGGAGGTTAATCAATGGCATTTAAATGTGGACAAAAACCAGGTACAGGACGATATGTTTGTACTGGCTGTGGAGAAGATTTATATCTTGATGATGATAGCGATAAACTGCCTCCATGTGCCAAATGTGAAAAATGTGAATTTAAACAGGTTAAAACTTTTCTGACATACCTTTTATTTTATAAGGTGGTAAATTCTTATAAACCTTTAATACATGTAAATTGAATTTCTAAAACTATTTGGATTATTTAAAACCTAATATCATACAAAATAAATATACAATATAGTTTGTTTATGTAGATGATAATAAAATTAGTATTTCATCATTTCTAAAGGTAAAAATAATTATTTGGTAAAAATCCAATAATAACAGAGTAGGGAAAAATTATGAACACGATGCTCTATGTTACTGGAATTAATTCAGAAGAAAATTTAAAAACCAGTATCATGGAATTATTTCTTAAATCCACAAGTAATCTGGAATGGCTTTCACCTGGAGACATAGTTTTACTTAAACCTGCATTGAACTCACCCTGTCCATATCCATCCACCACCCATCCCCTGGCAGTCAGGGTTATCTCAGAAATTATCCTGGAAAGAGGGGCAAAGGTTGTGGTGGGTGATCAATCCGGAATAAGAAGCGTACTCCATGGCCGGGAAAGAGTTGTAAGAGGTAATAGCAGAGAGAATTATATAAAATCAGGCATGGGAACAGAGAAAGATAATTTCATAGCTTTTGAGCAAGAGGGTTGGGATGATGGGTTCAATAACTACCAGATGCCTGGGACTCAATCCTGGCATAACGGTTTTTATATAACAAAATGGGTGGAGAAGGCAGATCATATAATAAACTTGCCACGCATAAGCACCCATACCCAGGCAGGAGCTACTCTTGGATTTAAAAACATGATAGGACTGCTTAGAGAAGATAGCAGAATGGAATACCATGCCAATGGACCATACAATAATATAATGAAGTTTAATGCCAGGGGAAGTTCCCTTAAATCGGTAAATGATCATACAGGTACATTCCTGGAAAAAATTGTAGAAATAAGTGATTCTATACAGGATAAGCATAGATTAACTCTTTTTGTAGCAACCAAGGCCCAGACTACATTAGGTCCTGATAGGCAACTCTTCGAGATTGGAAAGCTTAAACTGGCTAAAGCATATGTGACCAACATTAAACCGGGACTTATATTTGCAAGCCAGGACCAGGTGGCAGTGGAAGCCTTTGCACTGGCATTATTAAAATGTTTAAGGAAAGAATTACCAGCAAAAGCGAGGATGCTGGAGCGGCTGATATTATTTGCCAGTAATAACACTAATAAATTGGATAAAATTCCAGTCAGAGACCATCCTTATATAAGACATTCATTATATAGGGGTCTGGGTGAATTCCCCTCTAAAATTAAGTTTAAAAATATGTCTATTGATATACAGAATATTCTCACTGAAATATTGCAGGAATAAACTCGGTTCATATGTTTTTTTTAATAATTTCATTTATTTGAACTTAAAATAACCGAAAAGACTATATGCTATCCTGGCACATTCAGTAACTTCATTAATTTTCAATACAAAAAAATCCCTAACAAAATCTTATGTTGTTGTGAATTTTATGGATCAGGAAAAAAATCATAAAATCGTTATTACACCACACAGGTTGGGAATGAGGGAGAAAATATTTTTTCTCCTTTCAGGAATTGTGGTCAGCATCCCCATCACCCTATTTTTAAGTGCAGTTGGCCAGAGTTTCTATGATTTCCTACCACTTATATATTCAGAGATTATCACCATAGTGCTTTTAGCACCATTTATTGAAGAGTTTGCCAAGGCTTATCCATTGTTTTACCGTTATTCCCTTAGTGAACGTTCTCTATCAATTCTGGCTTTGTTAGTGGGGCTGGGATTTGGTATAACAGAATTTTTTATCTACGTGTTCCTCTATGATGTTTCATTTGTAATTAGATTACCAGGGTTGTTTTTTCACGCGGCAACCACATCTTTAACTGCCTTTGGAATTGCCAGAAGTAAACCCATCCGTTTCTACCTCCTGGCTGTTTTCATGCATTCATTGGCTAACCTTATGGCCATATTTGACCAGTTTATCCCAGTTCTGGTGGTAACCTTTTTTACTTACTTCCTATCCTGGATATTCTATATGAAAACCACAGAGAGATATCTGGATGCAGAGAAATATCAGGAGCCTGTACAAAGATTCTGAAATAAATTAAAATACAGGAAAATCCCCTTATGTTGAAGTTGTTAATCAGTTTACTAAAAAATAAAATCGAGATTTTCACTCTACTTTTTAACCAATGGCATCAATGGCTTAGATATGTCCTTATTGTTAATAACCCAATATAATCTGTCCTGCAAATCCTGCATGGATACTTCATGGATTTTAACACCTTTATCTTTTATTGAGAATGGTTTTCCATCATTATAGGAAGGATCTCCTAATCGTACTCTACCAGTTTGCATATTTATACCGCTGATCATCACGTAATGGGTTCCATAGGTTTCTAAAAAGGAGCGAATCTTTATAATTACTGGCACACCATTAGCCAAATAGGATTGTATAGAGTTCCATCCAGTGAAACTCTCCATGGTCATGGAGTAGTTGGTATCATACTTATTGTTTACTGCATTCACAGCTGCTATCATACCATTCTGGCTTGTACCTGTATAATAATCGGAACCCCCAACATTAGCTAGATAACTTTCACTTAAACTCAAATTGTAATGGGAGAAAGCCATCTTCAGCGCAGATGGACCGCAGGTGTATTCTGTGGTTTGATGATGATAGGTATAACTTAGTTGAGTCCAGCCTAATGTCTCAGACCAGGGGGTAATGCTTACATAGTTGGGAAGTCTTTTGTTGGTGTTGTAGAAGTTCATTATGCTGCTGTATGTGTAAGTTAATGTTTCGTAGCGCATGGTACCCAAATTAGTGTTGGCGAAGTTGGGTAATCTACCATTTGTAT
>ENA-UOOK01000383-UOOK01000383.1-fermentation-metagenome-genome-assembly--contig:-NODE-383-length-58000-cov-11.271827_pt1 | contig 58000 bp, 50 predicted proteins | sample MGYA00245777_ERZ724023 | MGnify/ENA primary metagenome ERZ724023 (study PRJEB28704, sample SAMN03018312) | fermentation metagenome | biome: anthropogenic terrestrial biome; feature: soil; material... | reverse complement strand
TGCAGGATGTTGGCTTGGGATATTTAAAATTAGGTCAGCCTTCCCCTGAATTATCAGGAGGAGAAGCGCAGCGTGTTAAGCTCGCATATGAGCTTAGCAAAAGGGGAACAGGAAAAACAGTCTATGTTTTGGATGAACCTACAACCGGTCTTCATATAGCTGATATTCACATGCTTATAGAGGTATTGGACAGACTTGTGGAAGCAGGCAATTCAGTTATTATAATTGAACATAATTTAGATGTTATAAAAACTGCAGATTACATTATAGATTTAGGCCCTGAAGGCGGTGACGGCGGAGGCTCAATTGTAGCACAAGGCACTCCTGAGGAAGTCGCAAAAGTAAAAGGCTCCTATACAGGGCAATACTTGAAAAAGGTACTGTAATAATGGAAAATTCCATTTTTGTCATCCTGGGCGATAGCGAAGGTCCTGATCTTTTATAAGTTATTGACCTGTCATCTATTTTTTGACGGAGAAACGTCTTATATATTTTTTATACTGAACTATATTATGAAAGTTCTATTACTCAGAACCCATATCAATATTTTTTACAACATCTCTTCACTATAAAGCTTATTCCCTAAAGCTTACCAAAATAAATATTTGAAATTAAAAATTTTTATTAAGTGAATTTAAACATAGAATGTTTTCATTCCGTTTATTTTCAGTATACGATTTAGTAAATTGAATCGTAAAAATAGAAGATGAATAAGAATAAAGGGGGAAAGATTTTAGTTGGTAAAACTTTGGATTCAAAATCGGTAAGTTTGCGATTCAGAGTGTTTTATTACCAAACTCAATAATTATTTAAAATGGTATAATTAACATAATGTACAATTAGATGAACTATCTATAACATATCAGGAGGTTTATATGATTAAAATTGCTATAATAATTCCAAAAGACTTGGTAAGAGTGGCTGAGTCAGCGGCTTCTGAATTTGAAGAAAGCATTCATATAATAGAGGGATCCATGAAAAGAGGTCTTGATATAGCTAAAGAGTATGAAGCAAAGGGCTTTAATGTTATTATTGCAAGAGGTGGTACACAGCTTCTATTAAACGATGTTGGCCTTAATATACCAACAGTGTCAATTCCAATAACGGTGACAGATGTTTTCAATGCTATAATAGAAGCTAAAAAGGTGGATGACAATATTGCGATATTAGCTTTTAGCAATATGCTTACAGCAATTGAAAGTTTCAAAAAAATAACTGGAATAAAATATCAAATAATTCATGTTGCAAATGAAAAAGAAGTAGAAGAAAAGATTTCTGATATTTCAAGTAAAGGAATAAAGGTCGTTATTGGTGGAGGTATTATTGCAAAATATGGGCCTAAATATGGTATCGAAACGATTGTTATAAAAACTGGAAGAGAAGCTATTATTAGTGCAATCGAAGAAGCGAAAAGAATTGCGATAGCTACACGTGATGAGAATAAAAGAGGGGAAAGATTCAGAACTATAGTAGAGAACTCTAAAGATGGTATTATATCAGTTGATAAAAACGGATACATAAGTATTATTAACTCAACAGTTGAAAAGTTATTGAAAATTAATTGTAAAGACGTTATAGGTAGGCATATAGATGATGTGCTTCCTGAACTTGAGCTTACTGATATAATAGATAGCGGTATTGGTGAGATGGAGGTTATTAAATACGTTCGCGAAAAGAAAATAATGGTGTCTAATATACCTATAAAAGTAAACGGTGAAGTAGTTGATGCTGTAGCATTGTTACAAGATGTACAGAGAATTCAACAAATGGAAGAGCAGATAAGAAGAGAAATTACTGGTACTGGACTTTATGCTAAATATACATTTAAAGATGTTATAGGAGTAAGCAGTAAATCTTTAGAAGCTATAAGAATCGGTAAAGAATATGCAAAGGCAAATTCAACAATTTTAATTGAGGGTGAAACAGGCACTGGTAAGGAAGTTATGGCTCAAAGCATTCATAATTATAGTAATAGATCTGATGGACCATTTGTAGCAGTTAACTGTGCAGCACTTCCTGAGAGCCTTTTGGAATCCGAATTGTTTGGGTATGCACCAGGATCATTTACTGGAGCAGACAGAAAAGGTAAACGAGGTCTGTTTCAACTTGCACATGGTGGAACTATATTCTTAGATGAAATAAGTGAAATGAGTCCGATGATTCAGGGACGATTGTTAAGAGTGTTACAGGAAAGACAAGTTATGAGGATTGGAGATAATAAAGTAATTCCTATAGATGTGAGGGTTATTACCGCTACAAACAAGAATCTTTATAACCTTGTAGTAGAAAAGAAGTTTAGAGAGGATTTATTTTATAGGCTATATGTTTTGAAAATAGAGATGCTTCCCTTGAAAGATAATAAAGAGGATATTAAAGCACTTTTAAATCATTTTATTTTATGCTATAGCCAAAAATTAAAAAGACCTCCTATAGCCCTAAGTATATCTGCTGTAGAATATTTAAGTTTATATAATTGGCCAGGTAATGTGAGGGAACTTAAAAACTTTGTTGAAAGGTTAATGGTTGGTACAAAACAGACATACATTGAATTGGATGATATTAAAGATAAATTTATTAGTGTTGATAATAGTAATGGAGATTCAATTGAATGCAAATTGGATACCCAATGGATAATTAATAAAAATAATAAATTATTACGAGATCATGAAGTTATTAATAACTTAGAGAAAGACTTAATCTTGCGTGCGTTAAAAGATAATATGGGGATTATTAATTTAACAGCTAAGGCGCTTGGTATATCTAGGACTACCCTATGGAGAAAAATGAAAAAGTACAATTTGGATGCATCACGGCAAAATTTAATTTAGCATGTGAAACAAGGGTGGTTCACATTCAAAACAAAAATGTTTCGCAAAAGAAACTAAAACGTTTCACGCTTAAAACGTAGCCTTTCACAATATTAGAATGAATGCCTGTATATCAGTTGATAAGGACAGTGTCAAACATGGCATGGTCCTTGCTATATATATTATTAGTGTTGCTAATTATAAATACATTATAGTGACTAGAATACAGATGGGACATTTTAAGCAAAATGGGAGGTGAAGATATAGAAGAATTTATTGATCTTAGATCTGATACCGTAACACAACCTTCTCAAGAAATGAGGGAAGCAATGTACAAGGCTGTGGTTGGAGACGACATTATGGGGGAAGATTCAACTGTAAGAGAATTAGAAATAATGTCAGCAGATATACTTGGCAAAGAAGCTGCTCTATTTGTTACCTCAGGAACTATGGGCAACCAAATAGCAGTTATGACACTAACTAATCGTGGAGAAGAAGTTATTGTAGGGAATACCTCGCATATTTATAATTTAGAGGTCGGAGCACTTGCAGCACTTTGTCAAGTACAAGCGAGACCAATGGAAGTGCCAAACGGAGTTTATGATATTAAGAAAATGGAAGGTCTTATTCAAGAAAAAGGTATCCAAAATGCGAAGACTTCTTTAATATGCATAGAAAATACAAACAATCTGAATGCAGGATATGTAGTACCACTTGATAACTTAAATAATGTTTGTAATTTAGCAAAAAGGAATAATATACTAGTTCATTTAGATGGTGCGCGAGTTTTCAATGCACAAGTTGCTTCCAAAACACCTGTTAAAGAGATTGTCAAAAATGCAGATACAGTTATGTTTGCCTTGACAAAAGGTCTTGCAGCACCATTTGGAGCGATACTTGCTGGGAACAAAGATATTATTGCAAAGGCTAGATGGATGAAGCAAAGGATGGGTGGAGGTTATAGACAGGCAGGTTTCTTGGCGGCACCTGGAATTGTGGCATTAAATACGATGCTTCCACAAATTGAAATTGATCATAAACATGCCTTAATCTTAGGTAAAGGTTTGGCAAAAATCAATGGATTGAAAGTAGAAATATCAAAAATACATACAAATATTATTTCAGGTTCTATTGAAGATTTGCCAACCACTATAGACTGCTTTATTGGCAAACTGATGCAAAAAGGAATTAAGGTGAAAAGAATTTCTGAAGTATCTTTTAGAATGGTAACCCATTATGGCGTAGGGGAAAGTCATCTTTATGAGGTAATTAGAGCAATTGAAGACATTGTTGATAGTTTATAAAGGAGGAAATTATGGAAAGGAGAGAATATTTACAAATACCTGGACCGACTAATGTACCAAATAGAATACTTAGAACCCTTTCGATGCCACTTATAAATCATAGGGGTCCTGAATTCGAGAAACTGTTAACAAATTGTGTAGATGGCTTGAAAAAGATATTTAGAACTAATAATGATATTCTTATGTTTCCAAGTTCAGGTAGTGGGGCTTTGGAATCAGCTATAGTTAATCTTTTTTCACCTGGAGATACGATTGTTACAGCTTGTCATGGTTTGTTTAGCGAAAGGGTTGCATTAATTGCCGAAAGGTATAGAGTCAATACAATAAAAATTCAAAAAGAGTGGGGAGAAGTTGTAAAGGTTGAGGATATTGAAACTGTTCTTAAGCAGGATGTAGAAAAAAAGATAAAAGCAGTATGTTTACCGCAAAATGAAACAACGTCTGGAATCGTAAATGATATTGAGACAGTTGGCAAAATGATGAAGGAAAGTGGGCACCCAGCATTATTAATTGTTGATGTAGTTAGTTCACTCGCTTGCCTTCCATTTGAGACAGATGCATGGGGAGTAGATGTTGCTATAACTGCATCACAGAAAGGGTTTATGCTGCCACCTGGGCTAAGTATTATTGCTATAAGTGAAAGAGCATGGAAGCTTTCTGAAGAATCAAAATTGCCTAAATGGTATTGGGACTATAAGGCAGTAAGAGCAAAAATGGAACAAAAACAATTACCTTATACGCCTCCTACAACTTTGTTGTTTGGGCTAAAAGAATCTTTAGATATTATTGAAGAAGAAGGATTGGAGAATGTCTGGACAAGGCATGCTATAATGGCAGAAGCAACTCGAAATTCAATAACGGCTATGGGATTAACTTTGTTTTCTGAAGTAGGATACCAATCTGATACTGTAACTGCTATTAATATGCCGGATGGAATTAAGTTTGAGGAATTTTCTACCATACTAAGAGAAAAATACGGTGTAGTTATAGGTGGTGGACTACAACAATTACAAGGGAAAATTTTTAGAATAGGACATTTGGGATCTGTTCATAAGTTGGATATTTATGCTGTAATGGGTGCCATTGAAATGTCATTATTTGAACTTGGATATAAAATTGAGCTGGGAACAGCTTCAAAAGCAGTAGCAGGAACGTTTCTTAAATATTCTTTTTAACAAATGGTTGATCAGAGTAAAAGGTAATTTGCTTGACATTGGTTATTATTAATATTAAAAACTGTTTGGCTAAAAGGAAATTATTTTAAATAAATAAGGAGGTAAAAGATCGATGTGTATTAAAGACAATCTTATGAGTAGAGGCGCTATGAAGATAGCCCGTGATTGTGCTGGAGTTTCCACAGAAGACATTGTTGCAATTGTATGCGATTATGCTTCGTTTGAGGTTGCAAATCAAGTAACCAAGGCCTGCCTTGCTATTGGCGCTTGTACTAACATGATAATATTTGAACCAACAAAGAGCCATGGAACGCCTCCTCCGGATGTAGTTGGAGCAGCAATAGAAAAAGCCACTGTTGCTTTTCTGATTACAACTAAATCTATGTCACACACATCGGCTGTAAAAGCTGCCAGAGCTTTAGGCTGTCGCATAATTACGATGCCTGAAGTTTACCCGCATATGTTGGTATACGGAGCAATTGAGGCTGATTTCCCTGCAAGATCAATCGTTGCTTGCAAGGTTAAAGATATTTTAACAAACGCAAAGACAGCACGAATTATCTGCGAAGAAAACGGGACGGATATTTCTTTTTCACTTGAAGGACGTACGGGTAGAGCTGTAGATGGTATTGCTACAACACCAGGTTCATTTGCGGCCCCTCCGAACATTGAGGCTTGCATTGCCCCGGTTGAGGAGTGCACAAATGGAGTCTTTGTTATAAATGCCAGTATTGCCGGCGTAGGTATTGTTACTGAACCTGTTAAGCTTACAGTGCGCAATGGAGTAATTGAATTGATTGAGGGTGGCAATGATGCAGACCTGCTAGAAAGTATTTTCACTATGCACGACAACCCCAATTGTTTTCGCATAAGTGAGTTAGGTATTGGTTTGAATCCAAATGCTATACCTTGCGGAACATTATTGGAAGATGAAGCACCTCTTGGAACAGTACATATTGCGGCAGGAAACAATGCCTCTAATTTTCCAGGAGGTCAAGTAAGTGCACCATTACACATAGATATGATTGCTAAAGATGCAACTCTTTATATTGATGATATTATGTTGTTGAAAGATGGAGTGTTTCAAGATGAAGCTTTGGATTAAGCTACAAACGTGACTATGATCTAATATGTGCCTTAAAACCTTTGGTTTAATTTTGATAGTAGAATAATGTTTTGCTTAAATAATTTATAGCCATAAAAGTTAGTTTTAATTAATTATTGCATTTTGCTAAAAATAAATTAATATTTAGAACCACTTAAAAAGTGGTTGTTCTAAACCAATTATAGAGGAGGAAGAAAAATGAAAAAATTAATAGTTTTAATTCTAGTATTATGTATGGTAGCCACATTTAGTGCATGCGGTAGTAATAATTCCACTCCAAGTAACACTCCGGAGAACAATCAACCAGAATCTAAAGCTCCTGATAGTGAAAAACCAAGTGGAGTGTCGCTTGAGTGGATGGGTGCTAATCTAAATGGTGTTGCTGGTGCAGTTGGCGGCGGTTGGTATTCGACATTTGCTGCTTTTACTGATTTGATTCAAGAAAAAGAACCACTGATTGCCATTAGAGTAGCACCAGGTTCTGGTATAGGTAACTCAGCTACTATTGGCTCTGGAACATTTGATATTGGTTGGGTATATCCTCCAATGTGTCAATTAGCATATGAAGGTGAAGCTCCTTATGAAGAATCATATCCAGGGATTAACATTATTGCTACAGGTCTTAGTCCTCAAGTAATTGAGGTAGTTGCAAGGGACAACGTTGATGTTGTAGATATTGATGATATATTTAACAACAAAAAGGGTATTCGTTGGTTGACACCTAACAAAGGTTCCACAACCCCCGCTCTGTTTTTTGATATCATGCTTAATTACTACGATGTAACTGAGGATGACATAAAGAGTTGGGGTGGCGGTACTACATATACACCATATAGCGATTGGTCACAGCTCGTTCAAGATGGGCATGTGGATGTTATGTTCAATCAGGGCTCAATGCCTTTTAGTACAACACAGGAACTTGCCGCTTTTACTGATTTAAAGCTTCTATCTATGCCAGAAGACCTAATAGATTATATGGTAAACAACTATGCTTTATCTAGATACACAATTTCTGCTGGAACCTATTCTTTCCAGGATTCTGATGTTAAGACTTTGCAGATGTCATCTGGACTGGGTTGCAGTGCTGAACTAGATAATGATACTGTTTATCGTATTCTTGAAATAATAGAAACAAATGTAGATGAATTCAAGGAAATAAGTCCTAGCTTCAAAGATTTTGATATAGCAACCGCTTGGCAAAACACTGGAAGCGTTCCACTTCACCCAGGTGCAGAGCAATTCTACAAAGATCATGGATATATGAACTAAAAGAAAGTGAGGTTAAATAATGAGAAAGCTGAAAGGCATCTCCAATTATACTTGTATGGTTATGGGAGTATTCATATCAATATTCTCTCTTTATACTGCTGCCGCCGGCGTACTAGCTCCATTTATACAACGTGGTATACATGTAGGCATATTATTACCAATGGTCTTTTTTCTATATCCCGCGACCAAAAAGTCGCCAAAAGATAGAATAACAGTGGTCGATGCGATTTTTGCAATTGCTTCAATAATACCTTGTATCTATGTCATTATGAACAAGACAATTCTTGAAACAAGGATGATTTTTGTCTCACAGCTAACAACAGTTCAGATAATTTTAGGAATTGTACTTGTAGTATGTATGATTGAGGCTTCTAGACGTTGTGTATCAAGTGTGATGACGTTACTTATAGTTATAGGACTTATATATCTTTATGTAGGTCCGCATCTGACAGGAATACTATCCCATAAGGGACTTTCCGTCGAACGAATAATTGAAACTAGTACAATGCTTACCGATCAGGGTATATTCGGAAGTCTTATGGGTACTTCTGCAACATTTATTATTGTATTTTGCATATTTGGTGCTTTTGCAGTGGAGAGTGGTGCAGGCGGCTTCTTTACAGATTTTTCACGTGCAATTGCAGGACATACCAGTGGAAGTTCCGCAAAGATTGCAACAATCAGTGCTGGTCTTTTTGGTACTATGACAGGATCTGCAGTTGCTACAGTCTATACGACTGGAACATTTACTATTCCTCTTATGAAAAAAAGTGGGTTTAGCCCAGAATTTTCAGGGGCAGTTAATGCAGCGGCTTCTACTGGGGGGCAGCTAATGCCGCCAATAATGGGAGCTGCGGCTTTTTTGATGGCAGAAAATCTTGCCATACCATATGCTTCTGTGGCTATAAAATCTTCGATTATTGCTGTACTTTACTACTTTTCATTATTTGCAATGATACACTTTAAATGTCGCAAAGAAAACAGGAAAGGTGAACAAAAGAAGGACCTTCCACAGATTAAGCAAGTTATGAAGAGAAGTTACTTATTTTTCCCCATTATTTTACTTATTGTGCTACTTCTAACGGGAACATCTACATTGCGTTCAGGACTTTGGGCTACTTCCGCTTGTGTTGTAGTAAGTTTTTTCAGTAAAGAGAATAGAATGACACCAAAGAAGATAATTAATGCGTTATATGCAGGAGCAAGAAGCTCAACTATGAGCATGGCAGCACTTGGAGGTGCTGGACTAATTGTTATCGCTGTTACTTATAGTGGTCTTGCATTGAGTTTCTCAAGTGTAGTGATCAGTATTTCACAAGGTATAAAGTTTTTTGCTTTATTGCTAGTTGCAGTTTCGTGCATTATACTCGGGATGGGCGTGCCAAGCACTGCGGCATACGTTATTACGTCTGCTTTAGGTAGTCGGCTGCTTATAAATCTAGGCGTCTCTCCATTTGCAGCACACATGTTTGTGTTTTATTTCTCAATAATCTCCAATATAACACCGCCGGTTGCAGTCGCAGCATATGCAGCAGCAAATGTAGCTGATTCCAATCCAATGAAAACAGGTGTAATGGCCTCATTACTTGCTGTTGTTGCGTATATTGTCCCATTTGTGGCAGCATATAACCCGGCAATTCTGTTAGAAGGAGCCCCTTTACAAATTGTACAAGCTACTATTACCGCATTTGTTGGTGTATTTTTGATAGCAGGTGCAATGCAAGGGTATTTCTATGGAAATTTAAATCCATTCAAACGAATAGCTTTGGCGACTTCTGCCATCTGTTTTTTAGTGGTTGGTACCTATACAGATCTCATCGGATTACTGATTCTCGTAGCACTTATTCTATATCAAAGGTTTATCGGAGCTAAACAAAATTCAGCATCACAGTCTTTAGCATAACTGACTTTTGAAAAATGAATAGTGGTTATATGGATTGATATAAATGTTATCCCAACTTTAAGGTTAAATATAATATTGAAAACATCTAAGATTTCAATATTTCTTGTGATTATTCACTAAAAGTTGGGATAACAAAAAAGTCGGGATAAGTGGTGTGGTTGGGCGATTATATTATCCTTACTTGATTCTCATAATGGCGAGGACTTACCTTAATATAGGAGGTGTAGTCCTTTTCCTTTATAGTGTCACCAGCGCCATTATAATCGCAGCACCGATTCCGCAGAGCACCGGCACTAAATTTTTTCTTGCCAACTCCTGCGGACTTATATTACATATAGCAGCCACCGGAATAACAGCCCAAGGAATTATGGTCCCTCCGTCAACCCACACGGTAATTATTTGGCCTAAAGCGGCCAATCCTGCCATATTTATATCGATAACATTTGAAAATGTATAAGCCAAGGTTCCTACAATAGGGAGTCCTGAAAATCCTGAACCGTCCAAACCTGTAATAAGCGCAACAGCAGTCTGAGTTAATATGGTTGAAAGCTTGGTCATTTGAATGCTTTCCGATAAAAATAAACTTATGTCATTCAATATTCCCGGCGCTCCTGCTCCTAATACTGCTGTAGCTCCATTCTGATTACCTAAGAAGAAAAATCCTCCTATGAAAAGCACAGGAGCAAAAACAGAAATTCCAAATTTAAAACCTTCTTTGATGTAATCCACTATCATCTCAAAACCATCTTTAAATTTAAAGCTTGTTAAAACAGTCAACAGCATTATGATTATTGCGGTTCCTCCTACAAGAGCAGTTGCGTCGCCGCCTGCTAAATTAAATTTAAGCATGGCGACAATATCAATTAAAAATACTATTGGAGTTAGTACAGCAACATATTTTGCTGTCTTACTTTGAGTTATTTCTTTAGACCTAAAATTTTCATCTACAGCAGGTGCAAGCCGGGGGGTTTTTTTCAAGTCTCTTCTCATCAATATAAATGCTGTTGCTACAGTTACTATAGACATTGTAAGCCATATGGGCACTGATGCTCTAATAATTTCAGTTACATCAATACCTGCTCCCGTAGCGGTTATGGTTGGTGCTCCTTGTATAAAAAAGTCACTGGAAAGTGCAATACCATGACCGAATAAATTCATGGCAACAGCGGCATAAATAACAGGAAGACCTGTGGCAACTGCAGCAGGAAGCAGAACTGCCCCTATCAGGGGTACTGCGGGGCTGGGCCAAACTAGCCAAGATATTATCATCATTGCCACACCTATTCCCCAAAATGCCATAGTTTGATTAACCATAATTTTTTTAATCGGTGACATTATTAATATATCTGCACCGACCGCCTGCAGGGACTTAGACATGGCAACAACCAATGAAATAATAAGTATAATACCCCAAAATTCATTGCCTGAATAAATAATAGTGTTAAATATAGACTGAACAGCAAATACTGCACTGCCCGAGTAAAGAAAACCCATAGCAAAGATACCGATAATACATGGAATTACGATTTCCTTTTTCATAAGCATAATGACAAGAATAATTACTACCATTATCATGTATAAGTAGTGTAGAGAAGTTAAAGCCATATGATACCTCCTTGGAATTAAGTAGAGGGACATTCCTTCAAGGACCATTTTTTAGGTGTGTCCCTCTACCTTATGTAAAATTGTGTTTTCATGTATATATAAATTAGGAACATTAAAGTTGTGTACCTATTCCTCTGACTATTTTTTCAAAGCATTCATTAACACCGTCAAAATCCATGCAGTTAGCATAAAATACCTCTAAAAGGTCATGCAATTTTTTTGTTTCAGAAAGCTTATTTAATGCATTTTTAATTAATAAATCATATAGAAGGAGATTTTTTTCAATTTCAGAAATTTGTGTTTTTATGCCTTCAGAATCCATAATGCTGTGAATATCAAAAACTTGATTATATTTTTCATTCATGTGAGTTTCTGCGGTAACAATTATAAGATTTTTTTCCGGTAAATATATATGCTGCAGCTTTTTCGGGCTTAAAGGTCTGTAATAGCATTCCGCTGTGTACCCATTTTTTACTGCCTCGTTTAAAATTCTGTCAAGGAATATAGAGGAAAAGTTTGTGTCATTACCTGCAACCGCCCATACTTCATTGTCTTCAAAGAAACGCTCCGTATGGCTTATATATCCGTTTGCCGTAAAAGATTCGGTAAACAGTTTTCTTGCATTGCCATTCCTTTTACCATATGAATGAGCAAACAGTTTAGTTACTGCTTTTTCGCACATTTCATTAAACTTATCAACATCCACATACAAATCGTAAATTGAGCTGATTTCGTCATGAATAATACCAGCGGCCTTTAAATATCTGTAAGCACTTAAATATTTATTTGATTTAGCTTTATTGGTTTGAATTATAGCAGCCTTATGTTTATCAAGTTTCCGAACGTTTAAAAAGGAACCAAGATTAATGATTTCATCAACTGCTCCAGGAATGACAGGGTCAATGGTATGAGGTGCGGTACCGTCAACAAAAAGAATTTTAAGTTCAGGAATCAAAATTCCGTCAAGACTTACATTATCGCTTGAGCAGTGTATGTATTCTACAGAATAGTTCTTTTCTGCCATATTGTCTGCAAACCTCTTCATAAAATGATTTTTGCCTACTCCCGGGCCCCCTTTAAGGATATAAATGTGTTCAGCTTCATCTATCTTTAATAAATTGTCAAAATAGCTGAAAAACCCTTCGGATGTATTGTTACCTGCAAAAACATGTTTTTCTTTCATTTTTAACCTCCTTAATGTTATTTTATTATATGAACAATTTCTATTCTTGTTAAAATTAATTAACTATTTATTATGGAAGTAAAATTTTCAATTTATTAATAAAAATTGTCATCCTTTTTAAAACGTAAGAGAAAAATTTTTTGAAAAATTTTTTAAACCGGATATTTTTTATAAAAAAAACATTCAAGGGCATAATATTTAAGAAAGTTTAACTTTCAATAATAAATAAGGAGACATATTATGCAAGGCAAAGTACAAAAAATGGATCATCATAATCCCGGCATTAAATGTGTTGTAAATACATGTTACTATTATGCTGACGGAGATCACTGCAACGCTCAGAAAATTGAGGTACAAAGGCGTGATGCAGCTTCATCACAGGAAACAGATTGTGCAACATTTCAAAACCACCAAAGCATGTCATAAAGATGCCCTAACCCTATTTTTCAGAGTCTTTTTTCTGAAAAATAGCGGTAGGTCATTCGCAACGAATTCCCAATGTATGCGACCAAAGGGAGCAAATACATTGGTGAATGAGACTGCGCGAGAAGCGAACCCAAAATTGTCCTATACTATAGGACAATTTTTTCTATTCGGGGACATTCCTCCTGCCATCAAAGGCTTAAAATTCGGGGGACATTCCTTTTGCCCTCATTGGTGTGTCCCCATACCTTATTGTTGATATTGTTCTGCAACTGTGTTAATATAAAAAAAAGAGGAAGATATGAAAAAGATTACTAAAATCGAATACCAGAAAAAAAATAAAGAAAGATTCAACATATACATAGATGATGAATACGGGTTTTCTGTAGATATAAGCATATTGATTAAATATTCGCTAAAAAAGGATATGGAATTAGATGATGCTCTCGTTGATGACATATTGAGCTCCGAAAAAAGAATAAGTGTATATAATTACGGGATTTCCGCACTTTCAAGATATGCCAAAAGCGAATATGAATTAAGGCTTAAAATGAAAAACAAAGGATTTGAGCTTCAGTTAATTGACAACGCCATAAGCACGCTTAAAGAACAAAAATACTTAGATGATGAAAGATATTGTGAAATGTTTATAAACGACAAAGTCAATATTTCCAAACATGGTGTGCGTAAAATAAAAGAAGCTTTGTATTACAAGGGTATTGACAAAGAAATAATAGAGGAAAAGATTAAGAATATTTCAGCAGAGAGCGAAGAAGAAAGAGCTTTTATATTGGGAGAGAAAAAGCTTTCAAGCATAAAAGAAAATGATACACGTAAAAAAATGGCCAAGCTGTCGAATTATTTGATAGGTAAGGGCTTTGAATATGAAACGGTAAATAAAACAGTAAGAAAACTATTAAATACAGATGATGATTTCTACTAAGAGGGGGGTATACCTATGAAAGAGTTTGCTGATTATATATCTGATGCATTTGTTCATTGCAGGATGAGCTGTTATGAGGGAAAATTTGATATTGAAGCTATTTATGCAAATAAGCAGTTAGAGCAAATTACCAACAAAACAATGAGTCAATTAATCGGAAGCAAAATGACTGAAGTATTTCCTAACCTTACGGATTCAATTTTCAACTGGCCAAAAATTTTATGTGAGGCTGCAATGACAAGTGAACATACAGTTATTGAACAATACGTCAACGCCTTTGATAAGTTTGTAAAATTTAATATTTTTGGATTTAAAGATGATACTTTTTATATGACAATTCAAGATTTAACTCATAAAAGAGAAATCAGGAGATTAATTCTTGAAAAAGACAGACAAATTGAACATTTGGAAAATGAAATTAAATCCAGAGCAAGCATTGAGCCGCTTACCAATTTATATAACTTTCAGTTTATTACTGACTGCATAAAATACAGCATACAAAGCTATAAGGAAGAAGGAACAGCATTTTGTGTGTTCCTAATAGATATTGACAACTTTAAAAGGTTTAATCTGAAATATGGCATGGAAACCGGAGATATGGTTTTACAAGATGTAGCACGCATACTCAGTTTGTCCGCCAGAAAAATTGATGTGGTGGGCAGATATGGGAATGATAAATTTATAATGATATTTAACAATGTTGAGCTTGATATTGCTAAAGTAATTATTGAAAAAGTAAAAATGGAAATTGGCAGATACGACTTGAATATAAGCAAAAATAGCATTCAGGTAAGCGGGGCTGTTGTGGAATACAGAGGCGAAACATTGGAAGGATTTATTGAAAAGGCCGAGGAATTGCTTGAAAAGGCTCAAGCCATGGGAAAGGGAAGAATATTGTCATAAGGGAGCATTTAAGCTCCCTTTGCTAAGAAAAAATGCGCCGCATATCTAAAACTCCTGCTCCTTGCTCATAGGAAGATGCTTTTATTCTTGAGCATGAATTAAGTAGTATTCTTTTAATGTCGAAATGGTTGTAATTTGGATTTTCATTTAAAAGTAAAGCAGCAGCCCCGGATATCATGGGTGCGGACATTGATGTACCGCTCAATGTGGTATAGCCGCTTAAATTTTTATTGGATAAAGACATTATATCAACTCCCGGAGCTATTAAATCCGGTTTGCGGACTCTGTCCAATGTAGGACCTCTGCTTGAAAATTCAGCAATTGTCTCATTTTTAAAATAAGACGCGTCTCTGTCATTCAAAGAACCGACAGAAATTACATACCTGCTCGTCGCCGGAGATAAAATGGTATTGTGCATTGGTCCGCTGTTGCCTACTGCGGCAACCACTATAAGGGCTTCTTCAATTGCCCTGTTTGCAGCTTTTACCAATGGATCTCTTCTTTCCTTATATTGAGCGATTGCGCCAAGGGAAAAATTTATTATTTTAGTTTTATAGACCTCCTTATTTTCAATAATCCATTGAACTGTTGATAAAATATCCGAAGTATTTCCATTTCCGTTTTCATCAAGTACCTTGATTGACAATATATTGGCTTCCGGTGCTATACCTTTGTATTTGCCCTTGGATGAATAACCGCTGCCGGCTAGTATCCCTGCGCAATGAGTTCCGTGGCCGTTGTCATCGTAAAACTTGGAGCGATTATTTACAAAATCCTTAAAGCCTATTATCCTGTTTTCAGGATATACTAAATCTGCGTGAGGGGCTACGCCTGTATCAATTATTGCAACAGTTACATCTTTACCAGTATATTTAGTATTTAAGGAGTAATCGGCTCCGATTGTTTTTCTTGCTTCATCCATAACCGCAAAAACCTTTGAATCATAGGATATAAATTCAACATCAGGATTAGCTGTCAGTTTAAGGATTGATTCAGTGCTCATTTCACATGCGTAACCGTTGATAATGGGAAGATTGTGCCTTAATTTTTTTGATAATGAACTGATTTCTCCCTCCTTTATTTTTTTGTCGGATTTATAACTTATAATAACGGGCATAATATTATTGCTGCTTGAAGAAAGGCGTCCTTTTATAACCGGACACACTTTATTTAAATCTATATTATTTCTCATTAAATTCACCTACCTATGACTAATTTATGCTTTTAAATAAAGATGGTGTTCATTTTTGAAAAACATGTTATAATAAATACGATAAATGAAGCAAAGACTTAAGGTCTTTGCCCCTATGTATTTATTGTATCGGTGTGAAGCAAGCCGATTATGCGGCTTGCACTGATGATATAATATTAATGAATAATATAAGGAATTAATTAAAAAGCAGAGGTGAAATAATGCCTAAAATTTTAGTAGTAGATGACGAAAGACCTATAGCCGAAATAATTAAATATAATCTTCAAAAAGAAGGTTTTGAAGTGCAGACGGCCTATGACGGAGATGAAGCCATAAAGGCAGTGCACAGCATGGAGCCGGAATTAATAATACTTGATATTATGCTTCCTAAGAAAAGCGGATTTGATGTTTTAAAAGAAATACGCATGGAATATGTAATGCCTGTAATTATGCTTACTGCAAAAGAAGAAGAAAACGACAAGGTCACAGGACTCGAATTGGGGGCTGACGACTATATAACCAAGCCATTCAGCAACAAGGAATTAATTGCAAGAGTTAAAGCTAACTTAAGAAGGGTGAAGCTTTCAAAGGTTGAAGAAGAAATGAAAGCAAAGATTATATCTGTTGGGAATCTTACCATTGATATGAACACATATGAAGTGAGTAAGGATGATGAAATAATAGATCTTACAAACAGGGAATTTGACCTTTTAAAATATTTGTTTCAAAATTCAGACAGAGTATTTAACAGAGAGCACCTTCTTAAAGAAGTGTGGGGATATGAATTCGGCGATTTAAGAACAGTTGATGTAACAGTGAGAAGATTAAGAGAAAAAATAGAAACAGAAGAAGATAAATATATAATAACAAAACGAGGAACAGGATACTATTTTAAAAGTAAATAGGAGATGTCCTAACCCTATTTTTTAGAGTGTTTTTTCTAAAAAATAGCGGTAGGTCATTCGCAACGAATTCCAAAAATATACGACCAACGGGAGTAAATATTTTTGTGAATGAGACTGCGTTAGGGAGAAGAAATGTTCAAGAGTATACGATGGAGATTTATTTTAATTTATTTTTTGCTGGTATTTCTTGCCATGTCAATAGTGGGCATTTATATCGTTAATCAGCTTGAGGGGATTCAGCTTAACATGAATATAAAAAACATGGATGCTCGAATCCGCTCAATTATTGGCTCATATAGCTCATTAAATACCGGTATCTGGGATGATAATATTGAAGAAATTCAAAAAAGCATAAGCACTGTGCAGGTAGGATACAACGAAAATATATATGTAATTTTAAATGACACAAACAGAACAATTATTGCAGGCAGTGTTGAAGAATCAATCGGTATAAGTGCATTCAACTATAATAAAATAGACAATTATATACTGACTAAATCCTTGGATGGAACTTCTCATCACATTGCACCGGTAAGTCAATTTGAAGATACGGAAAATCAAAGATTTTATTATCACATGTCTTTTCCTGTGCAGACAGACGGAAGCATAAGAGGTTATATATATTTAGTAAATAATATTGATTATATTTACGATACGGTAGATGAATCGAAACAAATAATGACACACGCCACCATAATTGCCTTAACCTTAACCATATTTTTAGGATTGATACTGTCAACAAGCATAACAGGACCTATCAAGGAGCTTACGATAAAAGCAAGGCAGATGTCCTTAGGTGATTTTGACCAGAAGGTAAATGTAAAATCAGATGATGAAATTGGCCAATTAGGTAATATGTTCAACTACCTTATTGAACAGCTGAAGAAATCAATGTCAAACCTTCAGCAGGAAAAAAGCAAGATGGAAACCACCTTCACATACATGGCAGACGGAGTTTTAACCGTTGACTTAACAGGCAATATAATACATGCAAATCCTGTTGCAAAAAATATTTTATCACTTGAAAGCACTGATGAGAAATTTAATGATGTAATAGTAAACCTCAAAGACAGTATTTCCATTGAGCATATTAAGTCTAAGGGCTATCATGGTACAGACTTGGCAGAGAAAAACGGAGAAACTTATAATATAGATTACGCACCTTTCATGAATAACAAAAATGAAATTGGGGGCGTGATTGTTGTATTTAAAAATATTACCGAGCAGCATAGAATAGATAAGCTTCAAAAAGAATTTGTCGCAAATGTATCACATGAATTAAAAACACCAATCACTACAATTAAAAGCTATTCCGAAACTCTTTTGGATGGTGCATTGGAAGAAAAAGAAACAGCCGAAGAATTTTTAAATGTCATAAATTCAGAAAGCGATAGGATGACAAGGCTTGTCACCGATTTGCTGCGTCTTTCAAAAATGGATTATGAGCAGACGAATTGGAATAAAGAAAGAATTAATCTGCAGGACATGGTTAATATGATCATAAAAAAACTGCAAATTCAAATAAATGAAAAAAATATCAACATTCATTTAAATATTCCGGATGATATCAATATAATGTTTGACAGGGACGGATTTGAACAAATCCTTTTAAATATTGCAGGAAATGCAGTTAATTATACACTTGAAAAAGGAAATGTATGGATAAGTGCAAAAAAAGATAACAAGAATGTAGTTGTAAGTATTAAAGATGACGGGCAGGGTATTCCAAAAGAAGACCAGGATAGGATTTTTGAAAGATTTTATCGTGTAGAAAAAGCAAGAGCCAGGGGCTTAGGAGGAACCGGTCTTGGACTATCAATTGCCAAAGAGATTGCAGAAGCTCACAACTGTTCAATAACTGTCAACAGCCGGATAGACAAGGGAACTGAAATGATTATTACAATTCCTGAGTAAAGAGGATAATATGTTAAATATAAAAATTAAAAATACAATATTATTGGTCATGGTACTCATATGTATATATTTAAGCAGCAATGTATGGCTAAAGCTTCCTGAATTCTTCAGTTCTAATGCATATGAAGACAACAGCGGGGAAGAAACTGAAGCAGACATATGGAAAGTATTGAAACCTGTTAAAAATGTAATTAAATACGATGATAACTATACTGTTTTGTATTCAGACAACAAAGGATTGTGGCAAGAAGCATTAAATGTAATAAATGATGCCTTTAATGCTTCAAATAGCACCGTTTCCGAAACAGCGGCATTTCCCACTGAATATTTGAAATTTGATTTTAATACGAGTATTCCCGTAGAAATATTTACCATCCATATGAAAATTGAAAACAATAATATAAACAATACCGTAAAAAATATAAAGAATGTTATAATTGATTTGAAAGATAACAATTCAATTTATATTTACAATGGTGAAAACAATATAAAAATTAAAAGTGCTCAAATTAATTCCAAGGGATTGTCAGAGCTTGTGAGCTCAATAAATTTTGAAAACAAGACAAAATATTCCGCGCAGGAAAAAATAGGGGATGAAACAATACAGGTACCGGTACCATTAGAGCAGACAGCATTAAACCCCGTATTTGTTCAGTCAGAGTTGGATGTATTTGATATTAACAGAATTAATGACATTGCTAAAGATTATTTCAGAAATGATTACGACTATGTAAGAAAATCTGTTGAAGTAAGCGGGAACTTGGTATATGTTTACAGAACAGAAAAGATACTGAAAATTAACGAGGATGGTCTTTTAGACTTTTATGATGCATCAATTGAACCGGAAGATAATTCAGACGTTTATAAAAGTTTTGCGGCTGCTGTGAATTTTACCGAAGAATTTTTAGGGTTTCCCGAAAACGGATATTTAAGCAATGTAGAAAAAATTCTCTTAGGTGGAAATGAAGGTTACAGATTTACATTTTCTTATAATATATTGGAAAGACCTATATTATTCAGCAGGGTAAGGGAGAATGCAGCTCTTCAAATTGATGTTGCGGGAAACAATGTTATTTCGTACAAAAGATTTATCAGAGATATTGATAAAACACAGATGGACAAAATGGCAGAGATACAGGTTATTCCTGTAATGGATGTAATAATCGGAAATATTGACACCTCATCAACTGATGGAGAGAATGCGGATACGGCGGCAGGGGAAGGTCAGGAAGCAGCTGAACGGCTTAAACCCATTAAGCCGGAAATGATTAATCAAATAAACAATATTTATCTTGGATATTTTGATTTGTCAAGGATTTCCAGAGAGCAGGTTTTAAGGGTGGTATGGGTTATTGAAACAAATGAAAAAACATTTATATTCAATGCCATATCAGGCGCTTTAATTGAAGAATGGTAACAGGAGAGTCAAATGGACTGGAATAAAACAAACACAATTTTAATAACAGCTTTCATAATTTTAAATGTTTTTCTTTTCGTGTCCACGAAGAATATGACAAATGCAGAGTATGCTCCTATGAATGATAAGGAATTCGCTCAAGAGGTTTCATATTTATTAGATGGGCAAAATATAAAAATAAATGTTGAAATACCGGATGAAACTTATATACTGCCGGTTTTGGAAACAGAGTATGAGATAATTCAGATAGATTCCAAGCTTTTAGAAAACTTCTTAAGTGAAAGAATAGAGCCTGTTGAAGATGTATACAAATACAGCAATAATGAAGGCGAACTCTTGGAAATAATTGACGGCAAGAAATTAAGACTTACCTTACGCAATAAGGTTGATGATAAAATAAACGAAAATTTAAAAATACAGGAAGAAATCAATACCTTTTTAGAAGAAAAAAACATCGATGCATCCGGATATATCGAAGGTTACCGACATACTTCCGAAAATGAATGTATTTACGTATATACTCGAAAATATAATGATTATTCAATAGACAATTCCTATATGAAGTTTTTTGTAGATAATGAAGGAATTTATAAATTTGAAATGCAGAGAATAATTTCAGTTGACGAAATACCGGAAAAGATTCGTACAATATATGCTATAGAAGCATTACCTCGAATTTTAACATATCCTGAAATAAAAAACAAAGAAATTATAAAAATTGAAATGACATATTATAGTGTTGAAGATGAAAACTGGCAAAATATTGAAAGAATAAATTCTGATCCAACGTGGAAAATTATTTTTAGCGATGGAACACAAATTCATCTGTCTGGAATTGAATAAATAATATATACTGTGAGGAAGACTATGTCAAAATTTGTTATAGAAGGCGGCACAAAGCTTAAAGGAAAAGTAAATATAGGGGGATTTAAAAATGCAGCTGTTGCAATTATACCGGCCACGTTACTTTGTCCTGGAAAATGCATTATAGAAAATGTACCCAAGATACAGGATGTTAATGTATTTTTGGAAATTTTGAGAGAATTAGGTGCAGAAGCGGATTATATAAATGATACCTCACTGTATGTGGATGCATCAAATGTAGAAAATTGTAATTTGGAAAACGGATTATCCAAGAAAATGAGAGCCTCATATTATTTGCTTGGAGCTGGATTGGGAAGATTCAAAGGGGCATCTTGTTTGATGCCCGGCGGCTGCGATATTGGCGATAGACCGATTGACCAGCATATTAAGGGGTTTGAGGCATTAGGAGGAAAAGTTGCTATCGGTCCCGAAGGAAGAATATGTGTACAAGCGGATAAATTAGTGGGAGCAAAAATTTATCTTGACGTTGTAAGTGTTGGAGCCACCATAAATATTATGTTGGCAGCAGTATACGCCGAAGGAAAGACAATAATCGAAAATGCGGCTAAAGAGCCTCATATTGTTGATACGGCAAACTTTTTAAACTCAATGGGTGCAGATATAAAGGGTGCTGGAACAGATGTAATACGTATAAACGGTGTAAATAAATTGACAGGCTGCACATACAAGGTAATACCGGACCAAATAGAAGCAGGTACATATATGATTGCTGCCGCTGCAACAAAGGGAGATATTATAATAGATGATATAATTCCGAAACATATGGAGCCTATTACTGCAAAGCTTAAAGAAATGGGGATGGGTATAGAAGAGTACGGTGATTCCATGCGTGTTTATTATGATAAGGAACTGGTTCCCGTAAATATTCAGACACTTCCATATCCCGGATTTCCAACAGACCTTCAGCAGCCTATGACTGTGCTTTTATCTTCATTATTCGGAGAAAGTACCGTTGTTGAAGGGGTATCCTCTGACAGGTTTAAATACGTAGATGAGCTGAAAAAAATGGGTGCATGCATAGAATTTACAAAGAAGCAAGCTAAAATAAAAGGTACCAAAAATTTAAAGGGAACAGTTGTACAAGCTACGGATTTAAGAGCGGGAGCTGCATTAATGATTGCAGGTCTCATTGCCGATGGATTGACGGAAGTGACAAATATACATCATATAGACAGAGGCTATGAACATATTGAAAATAAATTCATGAATTTAGGAGCAAAAATTAAAAGAGTTGAAGATTAATAATAGGAGGTTGCTTTTGAATAAAGTAGTATTAATTCCTGATTCGTTTAAAGGAACATTGACGTCAATTGAAATATGCACTATTATATCAAATAATATAAGCAAGCATTTTCCGCATTGTCATGTAGTATCTATTCCTGTTGCTGACGGAGGTGAAGGCAGTGTAGATTGTTTTTTATCTGCACAAGGCGGTGAAAAAATATTTGAAACTGTAAGCTCACCGTATTTTGAGGATATGAAGTCGTTCTACGGCTTGATTGGAGACACTGCAGTAATTGAAATGGCTGCATGTGCAGGGTTGCCCCTGGTGGAAGACAGAAAAAATCCAAGTCTTACAACAACCTATGGAGTAGGACAGCTTATAATGGCAGCGGCAAAAAAGGGTTGTAAAAAGATTATTGTTGGGTTGGGGGGCTCAAGCACCAATGACGGGGGATGCGGTGCAGCCGCGGCCGCCGGTGTTAAATTTTACGACAAGGAAGGAAATGAATTCATACCTGTGGGGAAGACGCTTATAGATATAGATAGAATTGAGCTGTCCCATAGAGCGAAAGAATTAGATAATATTGAAATAATAACAATGTGCGACATAGACAATCCAATGTACGGAACTAAAGGTGCCGCTTATATATTCGGACCTCAAAAAGGTGCGGATGAAAAAATGGTAATTGAGCTTGACAAAGGATTAAAACATCTTTGTGATGTTATAGAGAAGGAAACAGACAAAAAATTAAAGGATGTTCCCGGCAGCGGAGCAGCCGGTGCCATGGGAGCGGGTATGATTGCATTTTTCAATTCGAAGCTTCAAATGGGAATTGAAACAGTGTTGGATACAGTAAAATTCAATGATATAATTGCAGATGCAGATATGATATTTACCGGTGAAGGCAAGCTCGATACTCAAAGCTTAAGAGGAAAGGTTGTTATAGGAGTAGGGAAACGTGCAAAAAATAAGAATATTCCCGTAACCGTCATAGCCGGCGGAGCAGCTGCGAATATATATGAAGCCTATGATATGGGAGTTACTTCAATATTTACTATCAACAGACTGCCTGAGGATTTTGAAATAAGCAGGTATAAATCCAAGGAAAACTTAGAAGCAACTATAGACAACATTCTAAGACTTATAAAAAGCGTAGAATAATCCTGAAGCGCGAGCGTCCCCACAGTCATCCTGAAGCGAAGCTGAAGGAGCTCATTTATTACAAACAAATATTTTGGAGGATAATATGTTAAAGCAAGAATGTGCCGCAAATAGAAGAAATATAAAAATTGCATTGCTTGGATTCGGTAATGTTGGAAAGGCTTTTGCAAAACTGTTGACTGAAAAACAAGAAGAAATATTCAATAAATTTAACCTGAATGTTGATGTAACAGCTATTTCTACTAAATCAAAAGGATGTTTAGTAAATGAAAATGGTATTGATTTAAAAGAAGCATTAAATGACTTAAAGAATTTCAATCATTTTGATGAAAGCAGAAGTGATTACAAAGAGTTCAGCTCTATGGAGGTTGCTGAAAATGCAGACTATGATATTCTTTTTGAATTAACCCCCCTGCAGATATTTTCAGGCCAGCCTGCAATCAACCACATAAAAGCAGCCCTTAACAGAAAAAAACATGCAGTAAGCGCAAACAAGGGACCCATTGCATGGGCATATAGCTCATTGCGTGAGCTGGCGGAAAAGAACAAAGTGCTGTTTTACTACGAAACAACTGTAATGGATGGGACACCGGTATTTAACCTTGTTGATGAAACACTTAAGCTCTGTAAAGTAACAGAAGTAAAAGGAATATTAAATTCTACAACGAATTTTGTTTTAGAAGAAATTGCAAAAGGCAAGTCATACGATGATGTTATAAAAGAAGGAAAGAAAAGAGGCTTCGTAGAGGAAGACCCGGCAATGGACATAGAAGGCTGGGATGCCGCAGCAAAAACAGCTGCCTTGATAAATGTCCTCATGGGAGCAGACATAACTCCTTTTGATGTTGACAGAAAAGGAATTGAAGATATATCATACGAACAAATCAAAGAAGCTGAAAACAGAGGAAATGTGATTAAACTTATCTGCTATGGAGGAATTGAAAACGGAAAAGTAATTGCAAGAGTAAAACCGGAAGAAGTAAGCAAAAATAATCTTCTTGCAAGTATAACCGGTACCACATCCATAGTAAGCATTACAACAGACTTAATGGGCACTGTATCCATAGTGGAGCACGAGCCTGAAATTGAACAGACAGCTTATGGAGTGTTCAGTGATTTGGTCAGAGTGTTAAGTAATATGAATTAAACTGCTCAAAATATTTTATTGACGGATATAGACCTTTGATATATAATTTGCTCAAATAATTCATATCAAGGTAATATCTTAGTATTAAATATAGGGATGAACAGCGTCGATAAAACAATGGATAAGAAGGGATAAGCGGTGAAAATAAAACCGAAAAAGCTTGAGATTGGAAATAAAATTGGGATAGTTTCACCTGCAAGCCCTTCTTATAACAGAAGTGATATTGATAGAGGGATAAAAACCCTGAACGAATGGGGATTTAAAGTTGAGCTGTCAAAAAATCTTAATAAGAAGACAGGTTTTTTCTCCGGTAGTGATATTGAAAGAGCCGGAGATTTAAACGAAATGTTTGAAAGAAAGGACATTGATGCAATTTTTGTTACACAAGGTGGATATGGTTCGGCGCAAGTGCTGAAATATTTAAATTTTGATGTAATAAGAAGAAATCCTAAGATATTTTTAGGATTCAGCGATATTACATCTTTACATTTGGCTATAAATAAAATTACCGATATTGTAACGTTTCATGGACCCGGAATGACCAGATTTAACGATGAGGAATTATCGGATTACACTAAAGAACATTTGTTTAAAGCATTGGACGGACAAACTGAAATTGGAGAAATACAACCGTCAGACAAGAAAAAATGGATAAATGTAATAAATGGCGGTGAAGCAGAGGGTGAATTAATAGGAGGAAATTTAACACTGATATGTTCTTCTTTAGGTACTCCCTATGAAATTGATGCAAAGGATAAAATTTTGTTTATTGAAGAAGTTGATACTGAGCCCTGGGTATTTGACCATATGATGTGCCATCTTTTTAACGCAGGGGTATTACATACAGCATTAGGATTTGTGATAGGTGAATGTGCCCGCTGCGTACCAAGAAGATTAGACCCCGGGTTTCATTCAGACATAAGTTTAGAGGACATTTTAGAATTTTATCTTAAACCTTTAGGCAAGCCTGCATTGCATGGATTGCCGATAGGACATACAAAAGACTTAGCAACTCTGCCTATGGGAGTTAAAGCATATATAAATGCCGACGATAAAAAATTTGTTATAGAAGAAATTGCAGTATTGTAGAGATGCCGCAACGAAATGACAGAGTCCAAGATATATTAATATTAAAAATGGAGGGAAATCCAATGAAAAAGAAAATTGTAGTTTTTGTTTTATTTTCTGTTATGTTAATATCTTGTTTTACAAACGTTTCCTTTGCGGCGGAAGAAGTAAGCAGTTTAAGAATTGGAGTCACACAGGAGATAGACAGTTTAAGCCCGTTTTTATCATGGTCGATTTCAGGTGATGAAATTTTCATGTTAATCTATGATTCCTTGGTAAGAGTAGATGAAAATTTAGAGCCCTCTCCCGGACTGGCGGAATCGTGGAAATTAAGCGACGATAACCTGACATGGACCTTTGTTTTAAATGATAATGCAAAATGGCATGATGGAAAGCCGGTTACAGCGGAAGACGTAAAATATTCATATGAATACATTATTTCAAGCGGATTAGGAATGTATGCAGGAGGATTGGAAGATATCAGTTCTGTGGAAGCAGTTGACGAGAAAACCGTGGTAATTAAAACAAATGAACCGAAAGCTAATATGCTGATGTCCAATGCACCAATTTTACCAAAACATATATTAGAAACACTGACTATAGAGGAGTTGGAAACATGGCCAAATGACAGCCCTGTAGGCAGCGGACCTTTTAAATTTGAAGAATTAAATGTGGGGGGATTTTTAAAACTTGTTAAAAATGAAGACTACTTTAAAGGGAGTCCTAATCTTGATGAAATAATTTTTGTGGTTTATGCAAACAGTGATGTTATGACACAAGCTTTGAAAATCGGAGAGATAGATGCGGTTGTTAATTTTAGTGCATCACATCTTGAAGAATTAAACAGTGTTCCGGAAATTGAAGCTGTATCAGCTGTAGTACAAGGGTTCACTGAATTAAGTTTTAATTGTTCGAAAGATTTAGATTCAAAAGGAAATAAACTTCTTTTGGACAAAAATATAAGACAAGCTATAGAATGGGCAATTGATAAACAGAACATAATGGATGTTGTATATTATAGTCAAGGGGAAGTCGGCACTACATTAGTCCCGCCCGGTGATTATTATCACTATGAACCTGCGGATGAATTAAGAAGCTTTAACATTGAAAAAGCCAATGAATTATTGGAAGAAGCAGGCTATAAAGATATTGATCAAGATGGAATAAGAGAAGACATAAACGGGAACAAATTAAGTTTTCTTTTTACATTAAGATCTGAAACCCCCGAGGAAGTAAAAGCAGGTCAAATGATTGCCGCAAATGTGGAGAAAGCAGGCATAGAGCTTAAAATTGAGACAGTTGATGACGGGGTTTTAATTGATAAGGTTTATTCACAGGATTTTGATATGTTTATCTGGGGATGGGGAACTGCTTTAGACCCTACGGTTATACTTAATGTAATGAGTACGAAGGAAATCGGCAATTTAAGCGATTGTAATTATTCAAATGAGGAATACGACGGCTTATTGTTGGAACAACAGACTATTATGGATGAAACCGAACGACGTAAGGTAGTATGGGAGATGCAGAAGATTCTATACGACGATGCACCGTATATTATCTTATTTTATGATAATAGTCTGCAAGGTGTTAGGACAGATAAATGGGATGGATGGACAAGAGTGCCGGAAGATGGCGGTTATTTCTTCAATTTGACATATACAAACTATATGAATGTTAAACCAAACATTCAAACTGCAGATGCAGTCTCTGACAGCCCGCAGGAGCAGGAAAAATCCGGCTCTTCAAGTACAGCTTTAATAGTTGCAGCCGTGTTATTACTTGCTGTTGTTTCAGCAGTTCTAATAAAGCGTAAGAAAAATAGTACTGAAGATGACGATGAATAAATAATAAATACAGATAGGGCGGGTGTAAACTTGCCCTATCTTGAATTGGAGATGCTTGATATGAATAGGCAATATGTTTTAAAAAAGATTATATATTCATTAATTACCATTTTTGCAGTATTAGTTTTTAATTATTTCCTTTTCAGAGTTATGCCCGGAAACCCTCTGCAAATTCTCATGAGAAATCCAAATGCATCAGCAGAAGCAATTGAAAAAACCAAAGAACTGTTTGGCTTAAATAAACCTGCTCACATTCAGTTTTTTATTTATATAAAAAGTTTGTTTCAAGGTGATTTAGGAACATCTTTTTTGTATAAGGGACAACCTGTTACAGAAGTAATAGGAAGCAGAATATTGCCTACTCTGTTAATGATTGGAGCTGCAGAAATTCTTGCTATTATAACGGGTATATTTATTGGAGTAATATCTGCATGGAAAAGAGGAACAAAAATAGATATTATATCATTAAGTTTTTCTTTAATTAGTTATTCAATGCCTACATTTTGGATAGGAATAGTATTTGTAACTATTTTCTGCGTTCAATTTCGAATTTTTCCTACCTCCGGAATGATGACGCCTGGATTGTCATATTCAAGTTTTATGGGAAAATCATTAGATGTTATAAAGCACTTGACTTTGCCGGTATTAACTATGAGTTTGGTTCTTATCGGTCAATATGCACTTGTTATGAGAAGTACCCTTGTGGATGTTCTTACTGAAGACTATATTACTACAGCTCATGCAAAAGGGTTTAAGGAAGATTATGTTATAAAAAAACATGCTGTTCCTAATGCTATGCTGCCAATGGTTACCTTAATTGCTATAAACTTAGGTCTTGTGATAGCCGGAGCAATTCAAATAGAAACCATTTTTTCATGGCCCGGAATAGGAAGATTAATGTATGACGCAATCAAGAATAGAGATTATCCGCTGCTACAAGGAATATTCCTGCTTGTAACGATTTCTGTAATCATTGCAAATTTATTGGCGGATTTAACATATGGATATCTTGATCCAAGAGTAAAAAGCAGGAGTTGATAATATGAAAAATTCAGGACACGAGATGGCATATAAAAGGTATAAAGAGTTTTTTAACATATTTCTGCATAATAAAATGGCAGTAACAGGTGCTGTTATACTTGGAGTTTTCATTGCAATTGCTTTAATAGGTCCTGAAGTATACCCATTTGATCTGCAATCATTTGGAACTGCCAAAGATGTCATGAATCCACCCGGCACTAATCATATATTTGGTACCGATGATATGGGAAGGGATGTATTAGGCAATCTTATAGCCGGTACCAGAGTATCGCTGCTGGTTGGTGGTTTGTCCACATTAATTTCGATGATTATAGGTACTGTTCTCGGTATCTATGCAGGTTATTTTGATAATATATTCAGTATGGTTATTATGAGAGTTACCGATTTCTTTTTAGTAATACCCTGGCTGCCGTTAATGTTGGTACTGACAGCTATCTTGGGAACGAGCATATGGAATATTATTTTTGTAATCGGCATGACAAGCTGGCCGGGAACAGCAAGGATAGTGCGTGCCCAGACATTATCAATCAAGGAGAGGCCGTTTATTGAAAGAATAATGTCCATAGGTGCAGACACGAATCATATTATGATAAAACATATTTTGCCTAATGTTTTCCCGTTAGTATTTGCTAATACAATTTTAGTATCTGCAGAGGCTATACTATCTGAAACTACTTTAAGCTTTTTAGGATTAGGAGATGTTTCAAGGTCGAGCTGGGGAATGATGCTGCATTATGCATTCGAATCAGGTGCTGCAAGCATAGGTGCCTATTGGTACTTCCTGCCTCCGGGAATATGCGTGGTATTATTGGTCTTGTCTTTTACTTTTTTGGGATATGCACTTGATGAAATATTAAACCCTAAGCTGAAAAGAAGGTAATATAATGGAATTGTTGAAGATTGATAACTTGAAAACGTATTTTAAAACAAATAAAGGTATTGTAAGAGCAGTCGATGGTGTAAGTTTTTCTATTGAGAGAGGACAAGCAGTAGGATTAGTGGGAGAGTCAGGCTGCGGGAAAACTACAACAGCATTATCTATTGTTAATTTATTACCCGACAATGGAAAGGTAGTAGAAGGCAGCATAATATTAAACGGAAAGGATTTAACCAAACTTAGCAAAGATAAATTAAGAAAACAAAGATGGAAAAATGTTTCTATAATTTTTCAGAGTGCAATGAATGCTCTTAACCCTGTTATGAAGGTTGGCGACCAAATAACGGAAGCAATAATGTATCATAATTACTTAACCCGGGACGAAGCTATAAAAAGGGCTCAGGAATTATTTACTTTAGTAGAAATTGATAAAGACCGGATTAATAATTATCCTCATGAATTCAGCGGGGGCATGAAGCAGCGCGTAATGATTGCTATGGCTTTAGCATGCGATCCTAAACTGATTATCGGGGATGAACCGACTACTGCATTGGATGTTATTGTTCAGGCTCAGATATTAAACCTTCTTAATAAAATTAAGGAAGAATTAAATACAGGTTTATTGATTATAACTCACGATTTATCTATTTTAGGTGAAATATGCGATGAAATAGTTATAATGTATGCAGGAAAAGTTGTTGAAAAGGGAAGCACAGAAAGAATATATAATAACCATGTCCATCCTTACACTTATAAATTGTTTAAGTCTTACCCCGATATACACGGGAAAAAGATTTTAGAAGAACCTATTAAAGGCAGCGCTCCAAGTTTATCAGACCTGCCGGCAGGCTGCAGGTTTCATCCGAGATGCAGCTTTGCTGCAGACAAATGCAGAATTGAAGAGCCTGTACTGAAGGAAGTAAGTTTAAATCATTACAGCGCTTGTCATTACGGGGGTGCTTGGAATGAATGAATTAATAGATGTAAAAGGGCTAAAAGTATATTTTAATATAAAAAGAGGTTTTATAGAAGATATTTTTTCAAAAGAGCAAGTTGTGATTAAGGCAGTTGACGGGGTAAGCTTTTCTTTGAAAGAAGGAGAGATATTATCATTGGCAGGGGAAAGCGGAAGCGGGAAAACAACTGCCGGGAAAGCCGTATTAAACTTAGTAAAGCCCACAAGCGGCAAAGTATTATTTGACAATGAAGATATAAGTATAAAAAATGCTAAGGAATTGAAAGTATTCAGGCAAAATGCACAAATGATATTCCAGGATCCATATCAGTCTTTAAACCCTAAACAAGCTGTAATAGATATTATTTCCGAACCATTATTAATTCACAATTTAGTACATGGCGAAAAAGAAAAAAAGTATAAGGTCATTGCCGCATTGGAACAAGCCGGACTTACACCGGCGGAAGAATACTTATATAGATATCCTCATGAATTGAGTGGAGGAGAAAGGCAGAGAGCTGCAATTGCCGGCTCCATAATACTGAATCCTAAGTTTATTGTTGCAGATGAACCGGTATCTATGCTTGATGTTTCTATAAGAATAGGAATATTAAACTTATTGATGGAATTGAGAGACCAAAAAAAAATATCATTTATTTTTATAACCCACGATCTTTCCTTGGCTTGGTTAATATCGGACAGAATTGCAATTATGTATTTAGGGAAAATAGTAGAATCAGGCGGACCTGAATTGATAGAGGGTAAATGCCTGCATCCTTACACTAAAGCCCTGATAGATGTTATGCCTGTACCTAAAGCTATGAAAAACAGGTCAAAAAATGTACTGAAAGGAGAAACCCCAAATCCGATAAAAATTCCTTCCGGCTGTCGTTTCCATCCAAGATGCTCATTAGCAGAGGATATATGTAAAATGGAAGAGCCTCCTTTAATAGACATCTGCAAAGGACATCAAGTTGCTTGTCATCTTTTTTTACGATGAATAGAATAATCGATGAAGAAAAATGAGTTTGAAATACTGTTTAAAAAAATGAAAGCGGAAATCACGCTGTGACCACCTCTAAAGGAACAATATTGCGGTTAAATCCGTCTAAAGGGTTACGAAGGAGGTAATTTCATGAAGAATAAACTGATTTTAATATTATGCTTACTGCTTATAACGGCTATGGTTCTATCAAGCTGTGCATCTCCATCGGGAGATTTGATGAAAGGGATAATATCAAAAAATAAGGATAGGGTACCTGAGTCAATGGATACTGAATTAAATCAAGCTATTTTGAATTTCACCTGGAACTTGTTTAAAGAAAGCAGCGAAAACCAGGGGAATATTATGATTTCAGCGCCGTCCGCATACTTTGCATTGGCGATGACATTAAACGGAGCAGACAATGAAACCAAGACAGAAATGCTCAAAGCACTGAGTGCTGATAATATAACATTGGAAGAGCTGAATACAGGTCTTAATGATTGGATGACATTGATGTCAAAAAATAGAACTGCAAAATTTTCAATAATGAATTCAATTTGGCTGAGAGAAGGTTTTAATGTCAATAAAGATTTCCTGCAGACAAATGCTGATTTTTATTCAGCATATATAAAGAGCTTGGACTTTGACGATGCTTCGGCACCTGATGAGATAAACAAATGGGTGAAGGATGCAACAAATGACACCATAGATAAAATAGTTGATGAAATAAGCGACGATTTAATCATGTATTTAATTAACGCAATTTATTTCAAGGGTGACTGGAAGGAACAATTTTCACCAAATAAAACTCGTGAGATGGAATTTAATACACCAACCGGCAAGGTCAAAACAGATTTTATGAATCGAAGAGGTAATATAGACGTTCTTAAGTTAAACGACATAACGGGAGCAATTCTTCCTTACGAAGATGAGCAATTTGCATTTATCGGCTTGCTGCCTGCTGAAGGTCAAACTCCCAAGGAGCTGATAAATGATTTATCAGCCTTAGATTTAATGATGTTATTGAAAAATAAGGAAGTCAGAAATATTGAACTTTCACTGCCTAAGTTTGAATGCAGCTATGAAGACAGCTTGAAAAATGAACTGTCAAGTTTAGGAATGGAAATAGCATTTCAACCTTACAATGCTGATTTTTCACTTATGAGAGAAGAAAATGATTTGTACATAGGCGATGTAAAACAAAAAACATATATAAAGGTCGATGAAAAAGGAACGGAAGCTTCAGCAGTAACATCAGTTGAAATGGAAGTAACATCAATGCCTGTAGAGCTGCCGAAAGTTGTATTCGACAGACCCTTTGTGTATGGTATTATTGATGTTGAAACAGGAATTCCGCTTTTCATTGGTATTATGGAGAATCCCACAAATAAATAGGCACTCCGGGGACGGACCTTGAAAGATATAAATGTTTAATTAAGCTGTTGGGCGCGATAAAGTTCAGCAGTTTTTTTTGTTGACGCTTTTATTTTATTGAAATGTCGTTTACATGTGGTATAATTAATTTTAAACATATGAATTAACTATGCAGCACATACTAATTGGAGGAAAACTGATGCTTGCAGATATTTTGATTAAAAACGGAAGATGCATAACCATGAATGACAAAGAAATTAAAGATTGGGTTGCTATTGAAAAAGACAGGATAATTGCAGCGGGAAACGGCTCCGAATATGAATCTGTAGTAGGTAATGAAACGGTGATTTTTGATGTAAATGGGAATACGGTGCTTCCCGGATTTATTGACAGTCATTTTCATGTTGTACAGACTGCACTGGATTCTGTCAGCATAGATTTGAGTCAGGTGAAAACTCATGAAGAAGTTGGCGAAAAAATTAAAGAAGCTTCCAAGTTTTTCATGGGAGATTATATTCGTGGAATCCGTATTTCTGAAGGACAATTCAAAGAAAAAAAATACCCGGGGAGAGTGCTTATAGACAAATACTGTAATGATGTGCCTGTCGTGCTTAATTCTTCAGAATACCAGGAGAGCATTCTTAATACTTATGCCATGCTGTATTTCAAAATACCGTTTACAGCTGAAGGCATTGATATGGATGAAAAACAGATGCCTACCGGAATTTTCAGGAAACAAGCAAATGCAGTTCTGAGAACAAATATACTGAAAAACATATCCAAAGCTACTAGAAAGGTTGCCATTTCTGAAATAATGTCAACTCTGCTGATGAATGGAATTACTACTTTAAATGCTATGGAAGGCGGATTTATGTACTGCGACAAAGATGCAGAGTTTATTTTTGAGCATGGAAGTGAATTCCCTATAGATATGGTTCTTTTCTATCAGACAATGGATATAGAAAAAATTAAAGCAATGGGACTTAACAGAACCGGCGGAAGCCTTTACATTGATGGCACTTTTGGTGCAAGGACTGCAGCCCTTTCCTTTGAATATGCAGATTGCCCGGGAACAATGGGCAGCCTTCTCTTGTCACAGCAGGAGCTAAATGATTTTGTAATACAATGCTATAAAAACAATTTGCAGTTATCATTGTATACAATCGGTGACAGGGCTATAGAATCGGCTCTTAATGCTCATGAAAATGCACTGTATCAAACAGGTATAACAGGGCTTCGTCACAGATTAGAACATGCTGAATTGATTAATGACAGGCAGATTAAAAGAGTAAAGGAGCTAAATATTATTCTTTCCATGCAGCCGTCATATGAAACATATTGGGGCGGACGGGGGAAAATGTATGAACAAAGGTTAGGAGATAATTACAAACGGACTAATCCTTTTAGGAGGATAATCGATAAGGGTGTTGTTATATGTGGAGGTTCAGACAGCGATGTTACAGAGCCAAAACCCCTTTTGGGAATTCACTCAGCTGTAAACCATCCGGTAGAGGAGCACCGGGTAAATATATATGAAGCATTGAAAATGTTCACTTGCAATGGTGCATATGGTATTTTTGAAGAAAATAATAAAGGTACTTTAGAAGCAGGCAAATTAGCTGATATTGTTATTCTTGACAAAGACATCCTTTCGGTACCGCAAGCTCAAATTGATAAAATAAAAGTATCCGTAACTATTAAGTCAGGGGAAGTATTGTATAACAGTATTGGATAAATAATTATAAGGTAAAGGATATGTTGAATCTACAGTTTTTAGGGAAATCTAAAATTGAATATAATGGTAAAGATATAGAAGATCAGCTTGGAAACAAAGCTATTGCTTTAGTTTGTCTTCTTGTGTTAAATGAAAGAAGATATTTAAGCAGAGAAAAAATCATAGGCTATTTGTGGCCGGACAGCAACACCGATGCTGCAAAATACAATTTACGATATAATTTGTGGCTGATAAAGAAAAATATACAAGAAGATAAAAATAATAATTCATTTATAAAAGTGGACACCGAATGCTGCGGTATAAACGGTAAATATGAGTTTAATTGTGACATTATTGATATAATGAAATTCAAACCAAGCTGTCAAGATTCGGTAGAAAGCATGTTAAAGCTTAAAAGGCTGTTTCGAGGTGATTTATTGGAAGGTTGCTATTTCAATAAATGTGATGAATTTAATGATTTGATTATATATGAAAGAATAAATTTTGAACAGCGTAAGGTTAAAATACTGCACCGATTAGTAGAAGTTTACGAAAATGATAAAAGGTATGGGGATTGTATTGATGTATTAAATGAAATTTTAGAAATTGAACCTTATGATGAGAAAACGGCACTAAAACTCATGGATATTTACCAAAAGAGCGGGAAGCGAGCTGTTGCTATAAACTATTACAATGAATTCAGTTACATTTTATCATGCAGTCTTGGAATACATCCTACAAATGAACTTAGAAATAAATATAATGAAATTAAAATGTCTGTAGCAGATTGCGATGAAACAAAGAGCAATGAAGACAGTATTGTTAAAACTACAGATAATTCAGATATAAATATCATTTCTTATTGTATCAAGAACGTAGAATACTTTTGGATGTCTGATGTAATAGGAAAAATTGTAACCCTAGGCGTTGATAATTGTATTAATCAATTAAATAATAAACAACTGATGGATTTAGGTTATATCCAGAGTGATATTTTAAAATTCTGCAACGAAGACATTAATATAGTTGATTATAAAACTGAGGTAATTGATGTTCGTATTATCAATTCCTTTATAAAATTACTGCAAACTGTCTGCAATGAAAGAAGTATGAATATCACAATTTTTAACAGTTCTGATATGGACGAAATTTCTGCAAATGTTGTTGATTATTTAAAAAGAATTCAAATAGGAGGATTAAGAATTATTGAAGAATAGTCGCTTGTATTCACTCTATTACATTTTTGATTTAATAAATATATTCTTAATCATTTTCATATTTAAATTTGCAATTGCAAGACCTGTTAAAATAACAATGAATCCTGTCCACTGTAATGGTGACAGCTGCTCTGTAAGAACAATCCTTGCTGACAATAATGCCACTATGGGAACCATAAGGGGAATTGGCGTAACCATGTTCAGGGGGTAGGCTGCTATCAATATGCTCCAAATACCATATCCAATTAAAGTTGCACCATAAGCTAAATAAAGTACTGCAAATATTGAAGTACCGCTTAAGTTTTTCAATATACCGAGAAGGGTTTCCGGTGTGTCTAACATGAGTGCCAGCCCCAACATCGGAATTGGGGGAATCAATCCTGACCAAACAACCATACTTACCATATTCAACTTTTCACCCTTTGTAGCTGCCTTGTCAGAAGCAATTCTTGCAATTATATTAGAAACAGCCCAAAATGTAGGAGCTGCTATCATCAGAATAAATGCTAAGACAGGCACATTATTTATATTGTTTCCGATAGAAGCCATTGCTATAAATATCAATCCTATTGCTGACACTATAAATCCAATTATTTGCTTTGCATTTAATTTTTCGTTTAAAAATATCATTGCTAAAACAGGCGATATAAAAGCTTGGGTTTGAAGTACAATGGAAGCTATGCCTGCGGGCATTCCTATTTGCATTGCATAAAACAAGCATGAAAACTGCCCCACACCCACTGTAAGCCCATATAATATAATATATTTCAATTCAGTTTTTGGTTTTTTTATAAAAAATATTGCCGGAAATGTTGAAAGCAAGTATCGCAATGTAACTAAAAGCATTGACGGAACTCCGCTTAAACCTAATTTAATAACGGTAAAATTCACACCCCACAAAATTACTAACAACACCGACAGCATTATATCCTTTTTCTTCATTTAAGACTCCTAATTTAATATTCCTTAGATTATAGCACATATTATACAATTTGGTATATAATTTATTATTTAACTTAAAACTTTTTTAGAGCTGCAAAAAAAGATTATTCCGACGGAATAATCTTTTATAAGTTGATAGAGCTTCAGCATTAATAGCCGTTTAATACCCTGACAATAAAGCTGTCTGCAGGCAGTATCAGTGTTTTTTCACCCTTCATTGTAATCTTAAGGGCTTCTAAGCTTCTGATGAATTCGTAATAATCCATTCTGTCTTCCGTAGAATAAGCTTCAGCAATAATTTTCATATATTCGCTTTCGCCTTGCCCCTTTAATTCTTCTGCAGCTGCAGATGCTTTTGATAACAGTATTCCTACTTCCTTATCTGTTTCATTAACTACCTTGCTCGCTTCCAAGTTGCCTTCTGCTCTGAAGCTTTCAGCCATTTGTGTTCTTTCTGAAATCATTCTGCTAAATACGGCGGATTCGTTGTCCTTTGGAAGGTCTAATCTTTTAATTTCAACCGCTACCGTAGACACACCGTAGTTTTTAAGCTGGGCATTAACCAATTCGGTTATTTTATCATTAACGTCGTCAATGGAGCTGTTGTCTGAGTTAATAATAGCAGTCTGGTCCATTGTTCCCAATGTGTTTTTAACTGCATTGTATACTACTGCATCGATACGGTTTTCCATTTCAGATATCCTTGATACTGTTCTCATGAATGTATAGGGGTCGTCTATCTGCCATACTGTAAAATTATCTACTACCAATGTTTTTTTATCACCGGTAAGTACTTCTGACGGAGGTATGTCATACATCATTCTATACTGAGGTATTTTCTCTATTTTATCAAATAAGGGGAACTTGAAATGCAGTCCTGCAGTATCTTGAATTTTAACAAATTTTGAAAATCTGGTTACATAGGCATATTCATTTTCTCTGACTATATAGGCTGTGTTGGTAATTGATATTACCAGTACAATGAATATTATTAATTTTAAAAAAGATCCTAATTTACTTTTCTTTTTAGTTTCCTGCATTAATTTTCACCCCCGTTGTTTGAATTTGTATTAAAGCTTTCCAAAGGTAATAATTTTTGAACTCCGCCTTCTGAGGAATCAATATATACTTTTACGCCGGGCAGTATTTCTTCTATTGATTCCAAATACATTCTTGTTCTGGTTATATCCTTATTTTTGGCATATTCTGTATACATTGCATTGAATCTTGCCACGTCACCTTTTGCTTCATTGATTTTGGATTCTCTGTAAGATTCCGCTTCCCTTATTAATTTATCCGCATTGCTTTCAGCTGCAGGCAGGGTTTTATTTTTGTATGCCAAAGCTTCATTTATCCTTGTTTCCTTTTCCTGCTTTGCTGTTTCAACTTCTTTAAATGCCTGTATTACCTCTTGAGTAGGGGGCTCACTGTCTTGAATTTTAACATCAAGAAGCTGAATTCCTAAATCATAGTTCTCAAGCTTGCTGACTATTTTTTCCTTTATTTCTGCTTGAATTATTGATTTTTCCGTTGTTAAAACACCATCTACATTTTTTGAGCCGATTATGCTTCTTGCTGATGACTGTGACACCATTTTTAAAATCTGTGCCGGCTCATCTGAATTAAATAAGAATTTAACAGGGTCAGAAATTTTCCATTCAATAAAGAAGTCTATGTTTACAATATTAAAGTCTCCTGTTATCATTTTCGCTTCATCTGCTATTGATGCAGATGAATAGCTGTTGGACTCACTGTCGCTTGCGTAGCCCATCTGTAATTTTTGTGTTTTATTTACCGCTACTTTTGTTACTGCCTGTATAGGATAGGGCAGTTTAAAATGCAGTCCTGCCGATTCAACACTTGTAACTTTGCCAAGGGTTGTTACAACTGCCTGTTCTGTTTCCTCTACCGTATATTGACAAGACAATATTACACCTGCTGCAATAAGCAATACAGGCAGAATTAACAAAAACTTAAATTTTCCGGGCTTTGAAGAAGGTTTTTTCTCTGTCTGAAAGCCTTGATTATAAAAATCCTGACTTTGAAAATCACTAGGTTTCTTTACCATCTTTAATAAATTATTAAAAAGATTTCTCAAATTCATATCTGCTCCTTTTCTATAATTTCAATAATTATACCATGAGTGCATCGCCTAACCGGCTTGCTTCACACCAATACAATGAATGCATAAGGGCAAAGCCCTAAGATTTTGCTTCATTGTCTGTATTCATTATATCATATATGCTATTCGATAAAAAGGAAAAGTCTATATTATTTAATACAAAAAAGATGTAAAAATTAACAGAATATTTCATTATTTAAGATGGAATGTTAACTTTATGAATGAGCATTAACATTATACTTAGACAGAGGTAAATATGCAGCTTAAACAAAAGAAATTAAATTTAAACAAAACTGACGACGATATTAAACTATTGCTGTTAAATGAAATAAATAATCATATTTTGTTGGATGAACAGCCGTCAATATTTCTAAACTCTATAGTAAACACTAAAATATTTAAAGAGCATCCTTTTTATATGCTTTACAAACTAAAGGAAACTGAACAATCACCGGTTCATCATCCGGAAGGCAATGCTTGGAATCACACAATGTTAGTGGTTGATGAAGCAGCTAAGCTAAGAAATAAGAGCCGGGATGAAAAAGTATTTATGTGGGCAGCACTGCTCCATGATATAGGAAAAGCAGAAACAACTAAAAATAAAAAAGGAAAAATCACGGCCTATAACCATGAATCGGTGGGGGCTGGACTATGCGTAAAATTCTTGCAGGAATTTACAACAGACGATGAATTTATTATAAAGGTCAAAGGACTAGTCAGATGGCATATGCAGATACTTCATGTTGTAAAGAATATGCCTTTTGCCGATATTGAGTCTATGAGTGCAGATACTGATATAAATGAAGTTGCACTATTAGGTTTTTGTGACAGAATGGGAAGGACAAATGTAGACAGAGCAAAAGAAATAAATAATATTAAAATATTTCTTGAAAAGTGCATATGACAAGGGGACGGGGGAACTGTAATCTTTTTGTATGTGACAACACCCCCGTCCCCTTGACATAGGTTATTGACTAAATTAGGTACAAGCTGTATTATTATTTCATAACAAAATATACGAGGTGCATTATGCCCAATTTCACAGCCTTCTTGTCCTATGTTGTAATAACAACCTTTACACCGGGACCTAATAATATAATGGCGATGTCTAATGCAAGCAGATACGGATTTAAAAAGAGTATCAGATTTAATGCCGGAGTATTTTTCGGCTTTTTAATTATTATGGTATTAAGCAGTTTTTTAAGTGTAACATTATATAGTTTAATTCCATCAATAAAGCCTGTCATGACTTTTATTGGAGCTTCCTATATATTATGGCTTGCTTGGAAAATATATAAAAGCAAGTCGCATACTGAAGATGAAAACAAGGCAACCAATACTTTTACTGCCGGAATTCTTTTGCAGTTTGTCAACGTAAAAGTTATTATATATTGTATTACTATAGTATCAACATTTATAGTTCCATATTATAATTCTGTTTTTGTATTAAGTATGTTTTCATTGTTTTTGGCATCTGTAAGTTTTTTATCCACATGCAGCTGGGCGATGTTCGGCTCAATATTTCAGAAATTCTTATTTAAAAACGAAAGAACTGTCAATATTATAATGGCGCTTTTGTTGGTATATACTGCCCTGTCATTTTATTTATGACAAGGTTATCTATTATTGGATACTGCACCAATGAAGATTTAGCTCATAATGACTTTGTAAGACATGACGGTTATTATTGGGAAGAATAAAGCATAAAACATCCCCTGTGTGTATATACTAACACATAGGGGGTGTTTCCTTTGAATCCAATTGAAGTACATTACAAAAACAGCTTTGCAGCAATTAAAATAGGAAATTTCTTGGCAGAGCATATGAATAATGCGGCAATAGTTTGTATCGGAACTGACAAATGCATCATAGACAGCTTGGGACCCTTAACAGGTACTTTACTGATGAAAGAAAATATCAAAGCTGATGTTTACGGCACCTTGGAAAGACCTGTTCACGCAATGAATATTAACGAGTATATAAAAAACTTAAGAAGCAAGAATTATGACTGCATCATAGCGGTGGATGCCTGCTTAAGCAATAAGAAGAATCAAGGAATTATAGAAATTAGAGAAGGCTCAATCACACCGGGAAAGGGTATAGGGAAATTCCTTCCTGAAATAGGGGATATATCAATAATAGGAATTGTAAATTCCAGCGATAAGGAATTTCATGATTTGGTTCAGGATACAAGGCTTTCACTTATTTATGATATGGCAGAAATAATCTGCGGAGGAGTATTAAATGCTTGCAGCATGAATATATCAGAAAGTTTTGATCAGGCTTCAATAAGCAGGGCTTAGGTGGGGGGACACACCTCTACTAATAAAAGGAAGAGGGACACACCTTTAAAATTGGGTGACCCTATGTGGATAGCTTTTAAAGGAATGTCCCTGTACTTAGTCTTTGGGGCAAGAGGAATGTCCCCGTATTTATGGGGATACACCAAGTACGGGGACATTTCAAATATAGGAATGTCCCCGAAAATATTAGTTCATTTATTTTAATGCATCTATGGCTGCTTTTAGCTGTATATCTTCTAAATTGCTTTCGATGTGTTTTATCAATGCGTTGTACAATGCATCCTGAGTAGCAAAATCAATAACTCCGTATGGATACAATAAATTGTCTTCCTGGAATTTCCTAACATGGTCAAAGGATAATATGTCGTAAACTCCGTCAGGCTGATTTATTTCATAACCTAATTCTATTAGTATCATTTCGGCTGCTAAAACATCGAGACTGACATTTCCTAATTCAGGTTTATTTTCATTACTGAACTTCGGGTATTTGGAAATATCTATTTTTTCGTTTTCTACTATAATATCAGGTGTTATTCCTATTTTATGTACAGGTATTCTGTCTACGGAAAAGTATTCCGCTGTAGTAAATTTCACCCCGATGCCGCCAATCAAAGGATATAGAGACTGAACGACACCTTTTCCGTAAGAAGTAGTGCCTACAATAATTCCTTCATTTTTGTATTTAACTGCACCTGCAAATATTTCTGTTGCGCTGGCGCTTCCTTCGTTTATCAATATGGCTATTTCATATTTTTGTTCTTTTAGTTTGCTTTCATAAATATCTTCTTTGCCTGCTGCATATTCCACATATACTACAGGTCCCTCTGTAACAAATAAATTTAACAAGTCAACTGCAGACTGCAATGTTCCGCCGCCGTTGTTACGCATGTCTATTACAATTTTTTCCACATTATTCTCATCAAACAGCTGCAGCTCTTTTTCTACAAGCTCTGCTGTGTTGTCGGAAAAACCGGTAACCTTTAGATATCCTATATTATCTTCTAATATTTTTGCTTCAACATTGTTTATTACTATGGCACTTCTCATTAAATCAAAGGTCAGGCTTTCCTTTCCTCGAAGAATCCCGATTTTAACAGGCGTTCCTTCTTCTCCCCTTATAAGAAGTGATGCCTGGCTTGAAGTGGCTCCTGTTATGTCATATCCGTCAACAGTTTTTATTATATCGCCTGCCTTGATGCCTGCTTCAATCGCAGGTGAGCCGGACAGAGGAGTCACTACAACAACTTGTCCGCTTATATCCATTATTTGAACGCCTATGCCGGAAAATTCTCCTGCTGTATCTTCCAGCAATGCTTGGTATTCCTTGGGTGTGTAGTAAGTGCTGTAGTCGTCCAAAACACTGAAGAATCCGTCATAAAGACCATTCATAATATCTTCTTGACTTACTTCGTACTGGTATTTGTCAAGTACAAAATATATTACCTTCTTCAAAAATTCTATATCTTCGCTGAATTTATCTTCATCGATTTCAAATGCCCATGCAGAAGTAAATGAAAATACTATCATTAAAACTGCAATCGACAAACTAATTCTTTTTTTCATAATGCACCTCGTTTTATCCTAGAATGAATGGGACATGTTTTGCTAACATTTATTAATTATAACATCAAGTATTGCTTCATCGGTATTATTCATGCCAATATTAGAAACCCGTGCTAAATTTTGTATGGTTTTTTCTGCTGTACAGCCTAAAATACCATTATCTTCCGGAATATATATTTTTTCCAAGGCCATTTTTGCAGCATCAACGGCGGCATCAACTGAAATAGATAGTTTATAGGCACATCCAAGCTTTGCTCCATCACAGAGCATTCCGGAAATTCCTGCTATCATATTATTTATAGAGCCTTTAATCTGCTCATTGTTTCCGCTTAACATGTATGTGAGTCCTGCAGCACAGCCCACTCCAGCTGCAACTCCGCAGCCGCAAACCGGTGAAAGTGCTCCTAAATATACTTTTACAAAAATTGTGATTAAATGGCTTAAGGTTACAGACCGCAATATTTTTTCGTTTGGAATATTTTTTTCGCGGCCGATATAGGATATTGGAATTATTGCCACCAACCCGTGATTGCCTGAACCGGCACTGCTCATTACCGGCAAAAGGTATCCTGACATTCGCGCTTCTGAAGCCGCAGCAGTATATGCTTTAGCCATTGTGAAAACATCTCCTGCTTTTTTATATAAATATTTGCTTAAACCAACACCGGGGGCTTCTTTTAATCCTGCATCAGCAATCTTTAAATTCATATCAATTCCGTTTTGAATAAAAAAAATCTGCTCAATTGGCACATTATTTACATAATCAATAAGTTCATCAATAGTAAAGTTTTTTATTTCAAATTTTATTTCATTTTTTGTTTTCTTTTCTGCAGCTTTAGAAATATCACCTGCATCAAACAAGACCTCATCATTTTTTCTTTCAAAAATAATATTGGTATGAGCATCCCTAATTATAACCGTTGCATTATCTTTATCTCCAATTGCTTCTGCTTTTATATACAATCCTTGAATATAAGAATTCAGCTTCAAGTCTATAATATTTGAATCGACAATTTCCAATGCCCTATCGATGCTTTTGTTATCAACATCCTTCAGAACTTCCAATACATATTCCGATTTACCTATTACTAAAGAGAGAGCAGCCGCAAACATTATACCGTGCTCGTTTGTTCCCGGGATACCGACGCTGAATCCGTTTTTTAAAATGTTTTTATCAACTTCTATATTAAGTTTTTTCACTTCAGACCCTAATATTTCTTTTGCTCTTGCAACCGCATAAGCAACAGCCCCGGGCTCGGTACAGCCTAATGCAGGAGTAACCTGATTTTTTAATATATTTGTCAGTAGATTATTTTCCATATACATCCCCTGTAAAAATAAATTTTTAAAATGTTACAATATTATATCAAAAATAATAAATTTTTTCAAATAAATATTATATCCTCTTGAAATAAGTTTTTGACTTTAAGTTGATTATAGGTTAAAATATTATAACCTATACATGTGAGGTAATGATGAACAGAAACTTAAAAACATCAAACATTACGGAAGCGGCAATGATAACCGGGATATTGGTTATAATTGCTTATTTGTCATCTTTTATTACATTATTAATGTTTTTCTATCCCACTCCTGCAATTATTTTGGGTAAAAGGAAGGGACTTAAATATTCGGTTTTAGCATTAATAGCTTCAGATTTAATAATTTCCATGCTTTTAGGAGTACAAACGGGACTTGTATTTTTTATTTTATATACACCTTTGGCGGTTGCACTTACATATGGCATCTGCAGAGATGAAGATGCCAACAAAACAATATTGTACGGGACAGCTGCTTACATGATTTCATTTGTTCTGTACATATTACTTTTGAATTTTATAATGGGCATAAACTTTATCGAAAGAGTTGCAGAAATGTATGACCAAAGCTTTGCTATGACAAGGGGTTTATTTGACAATATTCCTGACCAATTAAGAACTGCTCAGATTGAACAGTATATAAGAGACATTGAAGAAATGGCACCAAAAATGAATTATATTGTAACAAATGTGTTTCCGGCAGTTTTGATAGCAGCATCAGTAATTACGTCATACATTAATTATATGGTTGCCAGTAAATTCGCAGTACGGTTTTCAATAAATGTAAAACAACACGAAGGTATAGGTTATTTTTCGTTTCCAAGAAATTTTATGATTGCAATGGCAGGATTGCTGCTTTTGTCATTTTTGCTTGGATTATTGAATATTAATGTTGGAATTATTCAGCTGAATCTATTTATTATAGTATTTATGGCAATGCTTTTACAGGGGTTTGCAGTGTTGAAATTTTTTATTGACAAAATCATTTTAGGCAAGTTTGCAAGAAACATAATTTTGATTATTATTGTACTTATGAGTATGAGTTTCAGCGTTATATATGCAATTATCGGATTAGTTGATTTAACCGTAAATTTAAGAAAAATAAACAGGACCGTATAGTTGAAGGAGGCAATATGGAAAAGAAAACTCCATTATTTTTAAAGGATGACAGTTTTATATACTTCGTAGTAATAGTGTTATTAATAATAATCTTCATAATTGAAGGTATGTTTATTTATGCTGCCTCTGCAGGACTGGTTTTAGTTATTATAACAGCATTTACATTAAGAAAACAGATTTTGCGTAATAAGGAGCTTAAAAATTATGTTATTAATTACACAAAAAACCTAGAAAACTTATCAATAAATTCCTTTTATTATTCACCATTACCCATATGCATAATTGGACTAAACGGAAAAATGTTCTGGTTTAACAATAAGTTTAAAGAACTGCTCAGCGGTGATTCAGATGTAATTGAAAATATCGAGGAATTTGTCGGGGGATTTCCTTCAAAATCAATGGATGGAAACAAAGAAGGCACTATAAGCAATATAGAAGTTCCTGAAACGGGCAGAAGTTTCAATGTATTGTATTATGAACTTGAAGAAGGACGATTCGGCGAAGGAAGGTCATATGTTTGCTATTGGAATGAAAATACGGCATTTATTACCTTAAAGAATAAATATAATGATGAACGTCCTATTACAATGCTGATTCAGATAGATAATTATGAGGAAATATCAGAAAAATTAGAGTTGGGTGAGAAGTCTTCCATGACTGCTCAGACAGAAAAAATTCTTAACAATTATGCTGCTGAAATGAATGGATTTGTGCTTAAATATGACAATTATAAATTTTTAATGATTATTGAAAACAAATATCTTGAAACATTGGAAGCAAAGAAATTTTCCATGCTTGATGATGTAAAATCAATAAGAGGTACCAACGATTTTAACTTTACACTCAGTATAGGTACCGGTGCAATGGCTAAGAATTTAACTCAGCTTATGGATTACTCCAAGGGAGCTCTTGATGTAGCTTTGGGAAGAGGAGGCGACCAAGCTGTAGTTAAAAGGATTAATTCCGTTAAATTTTACGGTGGCAAAAGCAAGGCTGTTGAAAAAAGAACAAAAGTCAGAGCAAGGATTATTTCATACGCATTGAGGCAAATAATTGACCAAAGCTCCAATGTAATCATTATGGGACACAGGGTTGGAGATATGGACAGCCTTGGCTCAGCCATAGGCATTTACAGCATTGCCAAAAGCAGGGGCAAGAAATCATACATAGTGTTGAATAATGTCAATCATGCTTTGAAAAACATGTATGAAAGAATGAAAAAAGAAGAAAGCCATTATATAGAATCTATCATAACAACTGAAAAGGCATTGGAGCTTTCTGATCAAAACACCCTCATTGTTGTTTTGGATACACACAGGAAAAGTTATACTGAAGCCCCCGAGCTTATTGACCAAATTGACAAGGTAGTATTGATAGACCATCATAGAAGAAGCGAAGAATATATTGAAAATACTTTATTAGACTACATTGAGCCTTATGCATCATCAACCTGTGAGCTTGTGGCAGAGTTAATCCAATACATGGAAGAGCACATTAAGCTGACTAAATTTGAAGCTGATGCTCTTATGGCGGGAATAGTTGTGGATACAAATTCATTCACATTTAAAACAGGCATAAGAACATTTGAAGCAGCAGCCTTTTTAAAGAGAAGAGGTGCCGACAATGTGGAAGTTAAGGAATTGTTCAATGAAAGCATCGAATTTATGAAGAAAAAGACAGAAATAATTGAAAGAAGTGAAATTGTTTTTGATGACGTGGCAGTATCATATATTGATGAGACCACCGAAGATTCCAATGTTGCAGCTGCACAAAGCGCAGATGAGCTGCTTACAATTAAGGATGTAAATATGAGTTTTGTGCTTGTCAGAAACAAGGAGTATATAAATATAAGCGGCCGTTCCGTGGGAGATATGAATGTACAGGTAATTTTGGAATACCTTGGGGGAGGCGGTCATTTGAACATGGCGGGCGCTCAGGTATATACCACGGACATGGAAGAAGCAAAAGCCAAACTATATGAAGCCATAGCTCAGTATAAAAAGGAGATTAAACCATGAAAGTAATATTATTGGAAGGTGTTAAAAATGTTGGGGAAAAAGGACAAATAATCAATGCTAAAGACGGTTATGCCCGAAATTTCCTTTTCCCTAAAAATTTAGCCATAGAAGCAACAGAAATTAATTTAAAAAATCTTGAAAATGCTAAAAAGAAAAAAGAAGAAAAGGAAAAGAAAATTCAAGAAGAAGCTAAAGCTCTTGAAGAAGAGCTGCTTAAAAAAACCATTGTTATAAAAACAAAGACAGGCGAAAACGGAAGGCTTTTCGGTTCAATTACAACAAAGGAAATATCAGACCTTTTAGAGAAAGAGCATGGAATCTTAATCGATAAAAAGAAATTTGACTTGGATGAGCCCATTAAATCCGTGGGTGAATACTATGTCAAAATAAAACTTCATCCAACGGTAAATGCTAAATTAAAAGTAATAGTAACAGAAAATAAGAGGTAGAAATGTCAGAGCTAATTAGTTTGGGGAAAATTCCTCCTCATAATGCAGAAGCTGAACAGACCGTTTTAGCTTCTTGTATGATTGATCACATAGCTGTCGAAAAAGTAGTTAATTTGTTGAGTTATGACGATTTTTATTATGAAGCAAACAAAGAAATATTTGACAGCATCAAACAGCTCCACATGCAAAATATTCCTGTTGATGCAGTCACTGTTTTTGAGGAGCTTAAAAAAAGAGGCAAAATCGATTATATAGGCGGATTTGAATATTTAGCAACACTAACTGAAAATATAATAACTTCAAAAAATGTTGAAGCTTACTGCAATATAATAAGGGAAAAGTCCACCCTGAGAAAGCTGATAAATGCTTCTCAAGAAATAATAGAGAAGGGCTACAAGGAAGATGATGATGTTCAAAGAATCATAGAATTGGCTGAACAAAGGATTTTTTCCATATCGCAAAATAGAAGCATCAATACTTTTTCCGAAATAAAAGAAGTCCTTATGACTGTATTTAATCAGCTTGAAGAAAGAGCAAAGAGCGGCGGAGGCATAACCGGTCTTGCTACGGGCTACAATGATTTGGACAGAATGACTTCTGGGCTTCAGAAATCTGATTTAATTTTGCTTGCTGCAAGACCTTCAATGGGAAAGACTGCTCTTGCTTTGAATATTGCTATGAATGTTGTTAAAAGCGGCGCATCTGTTGCGCTTTTCAGTCTTGAAATGTCAGAGGAGCAATATGTACAAAGGATTATAAGCCAAGAATCAATGGTCGACAGCACAAAACTCAGGACAGGCAGTTTAGACGACGATGATTGGACAAGGCTTATTAATACCATGAGCTTAATTTCAAATTACAAGGTATATATTGATGACACACCATCTGTTACATTGTTTGAAATGATGTCTAAATGCAGAAGACTTAAAATTGAAAAGGGTTTAGATTTAATAGTAGTGGACTATTTGCAGCTTATGTCTGACGGAGGAAGGACGGACAACAGGCAACAGGAGATTTCCAATATATCACGAGGATTGAAGGCCCTTGCCAGAGAGCTTGATTGCCCTGTATTGGCACTGTCTCAGCTTTCCCGTGCACCGGAGCTTAGAAATGATCACAGACCTGTTATGTCAGACTTGAGGGAATCCGGAGCTATTGAGCAGGATGCCGATGTAGTAATGATGCTTTACAGAGATGAGTATTATAACAAGGAAGAATCTGAGAGAAAAGGAATAACGGATGTAATTATAACCAAACAGAGAAACGGTCCCGTAGGAACCGTTGAGTTAGCATGGATAGGTCAGTATACAAAGTATGGAAATATACAAAAGTAATGAAAATTGAACAGTGAACAATGATACAGTAAGATAAAAAAAGTTCAGGGCAACCCTGAACTTTTTTTATATGTCCCTCAACCTATATCGTTCTTGCTATTATTATTTTTGATCCCGGTGTAAGTACATTATCTTCGGGAAGTTCATTCAGTTCTTTCAAGTAGTTTATTGATAAATTATAATTCTTTGCAATATCCCACAGAGTTTCTCCGGATTGAACCACTCTGAATATAAGGCTTGGCATCTTGCTTCTGTCAACCGGCCCTCTTTCTACAACATCCCTGATTACGGTAATTTCGTCATCATCTTTAAATTTAAGTGCAACATTAATATCACAGTTTAGAACAACCGAGCTGTTTCCTTTTCTGTAGGCATTGCATTTATGGGTTGCAACATCAGAATGTATCTTATATAATGCTTCATCTTCATCTATTGGGAAATCGACCGTGAACGGCAGTGAAGCAAATGCTTTGTCTATTTTTTCTATATCTCCGTTTAAATAAAGCATATTTACATCCAAGAAACCATCTATAATGTATTTGTTGTCAGCTATTCTCTTTTCAGAAACCTTCGGGCTTACATCTACCGAATAGATATCCTTTATTGAACCGGTAAGCACATCAAAGTTATTTTCATATTTGACAACTTCATTAGTCAAATTTTTAAGTGATGATAAGTTTACTTTTTCGGATTGTAGTTCCAGTTCGTTTTTTGTAGAATAGCAGTCCATGATTATGTTTCTTTCCACAGTATCATAAAATGATGCATTTACAGTAAATGGCAGTGCAAATTCTATTAGTTTTTTCTCATCATCAAAGTTTTCAGTTGTCGAATAAGTTATATCGTTTACTGTAATATTTATATCCTTCAACATATTTTCATTTGAAGATGCAAGCTCCAAATAATGAGTAAAGGGGAACTCTTCTGATACATATCCGATAGTATGCGGCTCACCGTCCTCAATGAACATGAATCCAACCTTGCATATTCCTTCTATAAGCATTTTATCATTTAATACATCAATGTTTGTTATATAAACATCAGCTCCTGATTTAATAATTTTGTCTATTTCACCGGAACCTTTACTAAGCTCTACAGCATCATTAATGTTTATTTCTTCTGATATTTCTGCTACTGTATCTGTATAGGCTATATTTTTGGTTTTGGCCTGGATGCTTCCGTCAGACTCTAAGTTTGAAACATATGTAACAGGTTTTTTCATGTATACATCAGTATCTAATATTAATACTGCTTTAACAAGAAAACTCCTTTCTGTCAGTTGTTCGGCATCAATATAATCTATAAAGATATTTGTTAATGCTTCCATGTCTTCTGTTACGCCTTCCGCAGTGAGCTCTTCTCTGAAAGGTATTTCGCCTGACATGGAATGTATTGTGTAACTCTCATTGTTTGAACGATAAATAATATTATATATCAGCCTGCCGTCAACTATTATATTATCTGTTGTTACCGCAACATTATTGAGTCTTGCCTTTCCTTCCGCGGTTACGAGCTTCTCAATATCAGGCATGTCATCAGCAATTGCAAACTCGTTTTCCAATAAAACTTCAGTGGAATATGAATCAATAATTTCATTAATATTGAATGTATCATTAAATAATTTAACCAAAATAAATCCTCCTTTTAGTTAATACAGCATTACGCATTATTCTTTTATAAATGTATATGCCGTTTAAATTTCAATAGTACAACTTATAAATAAAATTTTTTCAAAAAATATTAAAAGGGATTGACCTTTTGTTTTATTTAATATAGAATAATCAAGTAATGTAATGACGACTTTTTAATCACCAAATTAATAAAATAATTACACAGTGAACCGAATTAATAGAGACTAAAAAAAAAACCCCTTTTTGTCTCTTTTTTATGTTTATAAGGTGTGGGGACACACAAACAGATAGTTTACTTATCAGGAGGAAGAAATGCCAAAATATATTTTTATAACCGGTGGAGTTGTATCTTCATTAGGGAAAGGAATTACTGCAGCTTCTTTAGGAAGGCTTTTGAAAAGCAGGGGACTTAAAGTAACATTGCAGAAATTCGACCCTTATTTAAATGTGGATCCGGGAATGATGAGTCCTTATCAGCATGGAGAAGTGTATGTAACTGACGACGGAGCTGAAACAGATTTAGACTTAGGACACTATGAAAGAATAGTTGATATAGATTTAACTCAATACAGTAGCATCACATCAGGCAAAATATACTGGGCTGTACTAAATAAGGAAAGAAGAGGAGATTATCATGGAGGAACTGTCCAGGTTATTCCTCATGTAACCAACGAAATCAAATGTATGTTAAAAAGAATTGCTGCAGTTAAGGATGTTGATATTGTTATAACCGAAATCGGCGGAACTGTAGGAGATATTGAAAGTCAGCCATTTTTGGAAGCCATTCGTCAAATTCGTTATGAGGTAGGAAGAGAAAATGTATTGTATGTTCATGTTACATTGCTTCCTTATTTATCAATGGCGGGAGAGCTGAAGACAAAACCAACGCAGCACAGTGTTAAAGAGCTTTTAAGTATAGGAATCCAGCCGGATATATTAGTGTGCAGAAGCGAAAAGGAAATATCTGCTGAGCTGAAAACAAAAATCGCTTTGTTTTGCAATGTTGAAAAACAAAATGTTATTCAAAATGAAGATGCAGAATCCATATATGATATTCCTCTAAAGTTGGAAAAAGAAGGCCTTGCAAAATTAGTCTGCGATCATTTCAACATAAAATGCACTGAACCGGATTTAACTGAATGGACCGAAATGGTGGAGCGTTCAAAGAATCCAAAACATAGAGTTAAAATAGCTCTTGTGGGCAAGTATGTAGAGCTTAAGGATGCATATTTGTCAGTTGCGGAAGCACTTAAGCATGCAGGATTTGATAATTCTTGTGATGTTGATATTTCATGGATACATTCAGAGCATGTCAATGAGAATAACTACAAACAAATACTTAAGGACTGCGACGGAATTTTAGTTCCCGGCGGTTTTGGCGACAGAGGGATTGAAGGGAAAATTCTTGCAGCAAAATATGCAAGAGAAAATAGAAAGCCTTATTTAGGGATCGGACTTGGTATGCAAATAGCAGTAATTGAATTTGCCAGGTCAGTTTTAGGCTATGCTGATGCTGACAGCTTTGAATTTAATCCTGAATCCGGCTATCAAATAATTGATATGGCGGATGAACAGAAGAGCAGCGAAAATAAAAACGGAGCTATGAGGCTTGGAAGCTACCCATGCAGGCTTATTAACGGTACAAAGGCAAAAGGAGCATATGAGGGTGCTGACATGATTAATGAAAGGCATCGCCACAGATATGAGTTTAATAATAAATTCAGGGATGTATGTGAGAAAAACGGGCTTATAATTTCTGGAATTTCACCGAACAACAAATTGGTTGAAATAATAGAATTAAAGGACCATCCATGGTTTGTGGGGGCACAGTTCCATCCTGAATTCAAATCAAGACCTACAAGGAGTCATCCTTTGCTCAAGAATTTAATAAAAGCATCGATAGAATGCAAATAGGCAGAGACAGTGGGGACGGTCCTTACTGTCCCACTTTTGCAATCATATATCATGATGACATCTTTCGTTATCTTTTTGATAATTTGGGACAGTTAAGGACCGTCCCCACTGTCCCCGTACTTGAGAGGAATGTCCCCAAATATATGCCTCCAATTATTATAATCCCGCCGAGCACTGTGTATAACGAAGGGATTTCTTTAAAAATCATCATTGCCATAAGGCTGGCAAAAATCGGCTCCATTAATGTTGATAGAGAAATCAATGTAGATGAATAATACTTCATTAAATAATTGTAAGCTGTATGCCCAAGTATTGAACTGAAAAAACTTAACAGAAAAAACAGTGCATATTCTTTGACAGGGTAAGGATACACAGGTGTTCCCGCTGCAAAGCACATAATAAACAATACAATTGCCGATACGGAATAAACAATAAAAACATATACTCCTGCGCTTACAGTCCTTCTTACAGCTCCGCCTATTACCAAATAACCGGCAACAAAGATTGCACCCATGAATGCAAGGATATTCCCAAGCATCATGCTGCTTTCATTTCCTTGAGATGAACCCATACCTATTATTATGGTACCTACTAAAGACATTGCAATACCAACAATCATTTTATTGTTTATTTTTTCTTTTAACACAAAATAGTTGATTGCTGCAACAAAAATGGGGCTGCAAGACACAAGGATGGTTGAATTTGCAATTGTAGTCATTTGAATTGACTGAATCCAGGAAGCAAAATGCAATGCAAGAAAGACACCGCTTGTTATACACATTGCTAAGGCTTTTTTATGCAAATTTTTAAATTCGCTTCTGTTTTTTAAGTAGACAGGCAAGAAGAGCATCATACAGGTAAACAGCATTCTGTAAGCTGAAATAACTAGCGCAGGTGCTTCTGAGAACCTAATAATTATTGAAGAAACAGAGGTAAAAAATGTACCTGCAAGAATCCAATACTTCGATGGTTTTTTCATAATTTCTTCCTTTTATGTTGATAATAAGTATACTACCACAAACTTTTTGTATTTTCAATCATCAGAAAATGTATAATTAATTATGTACAGCACATACTTAATTTCAACTTGAGCGTAACAATCATAACAATATGTTTATACTTATCCCTCTTTGTTCATATAATAATATAAAGATAAGATTGGTTCGGGAGGCAGGTTGTGGAATTATTTAACTCCATTACATTAATTTATATAGTTAATATTTGTATGGCAATGATTGTAATATTTTTGGAAAGAAAAGACCCTACAGCAACCCTTGCATGGGTATTGGTTTTATTGATATTCCCCGGCTTCGGATTCTTGCTTTATTTGCTGCTGGCCCAGAACTTCAGCAGAAAGCAGCTCTTTATTATGAAAATTTATGCCAAAAAATCATTTGGGGATTATATAAACGTACAAAAAGAATTATTCAGCACTGGCGGACTGATATTTAATGATAAAAATATCGAAAATTACAAAGATTTAATAAAAATGAACTTATTCTATCATGGCTTTTCCTATACTCAAAATAATGAGGTTGAAATTTATACAGACGGCGAAAGAAAGTTTAAAGAGCTGTTTAGCTCCATAGAAAATGCAAAGAATCACATACATATGGAATACTATATAATCAGGAATGACACTCTTGGAAATAAACTTCTGGACCTTCTTTCAAAAAAGGCAGAGGAGGGAGTAGAGGTAAGGCTTTTGTATGATTCTGTGGGTGGAAGGCAGATAACCAATGAGCAAATTGAAAATTTAAGAAGCTCCGGAGTTAAGGTTGCTATATTTTTTGCCAGTACTGTTCCCTTCTTCAATTTTAAAATCAATTACAGAAATCACAGAAAAATAGTAGTTATTGACGGTATAACAGGTTTTGTGGGGGGATTTAATGTTGGGGATGAGTATATGGGCTTAAATAAAGAAATCGGTTATTGGAGAGATACTCATCTGAAAATCAGGGGAGATGCAGTAATAGACCTGCAGTCCAGGTTTTTCTTGGATTGGGGTCATGCTTCCAAAGAAGAGGTGGTGTTCTTGCCGAAATATTTTCCCGACAACAGGATTCAAGGCAAGGTAGGGATTCAAATTATAAGCAGCGGACCTGACAACTCGGATGAAACAATCAAAAGTAATTATGTAAAAATGATAAATTCTGCAAAAAAGAGTATTTTAATTCAAACTCCTTATTTTGTTCCGGATGCCTCTGTATTTGAAGCTATAAAAATTGCTGCCGCATCAGGGGTGGATGTCCGAATTATGATTCCTTGCAAGCCTGACCATCCTTTCGTTTATTGGGCAACTTACTGGTATTGCGGGGGACTGTTAAAGTATGGAGTGAAGGTTTATACTTATGAATACGGATTTTTACATGCTAAAACCTTGGTGGTTGACGGTACTGTTGCATCTGTTGGAACTGCTAATTTTGATGTAAGAAGTTTTAAGCTGAATTTTGAATGCAACGGAATAATTTATGACACAAACTCATCTCAGATGCTGTATGACATATTTATGGAGGATTTAAATTATTCTATGGAGCTGACAAGGGAATTGTATTTAGAGAGGGGTATTTTAATAAGAGTTAAGGAATCCGTATGCAGACTTTTAGCCCCTTTATTATAATTGTTGAAATTTTTTACTATAATGTTATAATTATCATAAGAACAGACATAGGTGATAAGTATGAATAGATATTTTGTAATATACAATCCATCTTCGGGAAAAGAACTTGCGGGATATAAAATATTTGGCGCAGCTGAAACACTAATGAGCGTTGAGAATGCCGAGTTTTTATTTTATGCAACAAAGAAAAAAGGAGATGGGGAAGAAGCCGCCATGAGAGCATGTCAATTCAATTATGAGATGATTATAGCCTGCGGAGGTGACGGAACAGTCAATGAAATTGTCAATGGGATGATGAAATGCTGCTACAGACCGAAATTGGCAATAATGCCGGCAGGAACAGTCAATGACTTTGCTGAACAGCTTAACCTTCCAAAAGCTCAAGAAAATTTTGCATCTCTTATTATGCAAAAGAAATATAGAACAATCGATGTGGGGAAAATAAATGAAGATTATTTTGTTAATGTAGTGGGAGGAGGAGCTTTTACAACTATTGCTCACAAGGTAACAATCGATGCCAAGACAATACTTGGAAAGTATGCCTATTACTATCAGGCAGCGGTTAAGGTTCCTGATGAATTGGAGGTTTGTGAAGATATTGATTATGTAATTGACGGTAAACAATATAACTACAAAACCTTGCTTTTTCTTGTGTTAAATTCTGCCGGTGCAGGCGGATTCAGGTATTTGTGCCCTAAGGCTAAATTAGATGATGGTTTGCTCGATATAGTGATTTTTGAAAAAACAAGTAATTCAGAGTTGTTTCAGATTTTTACCAAGGTTTTTAACGGACAGCATATAACTCATCCCAAGGTTCATTATTTTCAAGCAGAGAATATAAAAATAATCCCTAAGAAGGAATTATTAATTGACGCGGATGGGGATCCTGCAGGATATGCACCTGCGGAAATTTCTTCTGTACACAATGCCATAGATGTATTGGTGCCATAGAAACTAAGTAAATATGAAGTTGCAACATGTCATTCTGAACCGCAGGTGAAGAATGGTTGTTAATATATTTTTAAAAAATTATTAATCAGTTTAATCGACTTTTCTACTGCATTTTTCACAAAAATATTAAAGTCCATGTTGGCAGTACCGTCAGCTCTGTCAGACATTGCTCTTACTATGCAGAAATCCACATCATTTATATAGCATACATGACCTATTGATGCACCTTCCATTTCGGTACAAAGGGCATTAAAGTTATTTACTATGTAATCCTTTTTTTCCTTGCTGCTGATAAACTGGTCACCTGAAGCGACAGTTCCTACGGCTATATTTGTATCCTCTAATATTTCAGCCGCACTTAATAATCTTTTTACCAATTCTTCACTGCAAGGGATTTTTACAAGATCGATTCCGGTAATCAAACCTACGGGTTTGCCAAAGGGCGAAACATCAAAATCATGCTGCACCACACCGTCGGATATTACAATGTCCGCAAAGTCCAATTCATTGCTTAAACTGCCTGCAACACCTATATTGATAATTGCATCCGGAGCATACTTCAATATCATTGTTTGAGTGCAAACAGCCGCATGCACTTTGCCTACACCGCATTTTGCCACCACCACATCTTTATCCTGCAGTTTTCCCTCATAAAAATCTATGCGGCTTATGTCTTCCTTTTTTATATCATCCATGGAAGATGAAGGAGGCGATATCCTTAAACTGAGGCTCGAGGGCTACGACTCTTACGATAAAGCATCAATGTTCGCCGGCTGCAGGATAAGCATGACCTCCGGTACCCGCCGGGAAGAAGACGATGACAATTCAGGCATAACGGGATTCACAGTGATACTCAGCGATCTTAGCATTGTCGGTGTAATTGAGGAAATCATTCAGAATCCGGGTCAGGATCTTCTGAGGATCCTGTCACCTGAGAAAAAAGAAATACTTGTTCCGCTTCACAGCGACCTGATCACCGGCATCGATAAAAAGAAGAGAACAATATCCATGAACCTCCCGGAAGGACTTATTGAAATCAATTAACAGGTCTGCAAAATCATATCGTTTTGGGTAAAAAATTCTGTTATTCTGCCTCTTGTGGTCTTCTTACCTCAATTTTCAGAGATTGCTATATTTGCATAAAAAATACTATGAAAAGAATTTTACTGGCTGCAATATCCGCTGTTATTCTGAGTATTTCCCTGAACGGACAGGAGAAGAAAGTCTATGATAACGGGTACATAGTTAAGGTGGGAGACCAGGCTCCTGATTTTAAGATAAACGAAGCCGGCGGTAAATCGTACAGGCTTTCGGATCTCAGGGGAAAGGTTGTGATGCTTCAGTTTACCGCGAGCTGGTGTTCTGTATGCAGGCAGGAGATGCCTTTCATTGAGAAGGAGATCTGGCTTCCCTCCAATAAGTCGGATCTTGCAGTAATAGGTATCGACCGTGACGAACCTCTTGACAAAGTATTGAAATTCAAAAAGGATATCGGTGTAACTTACCCTCTTGCCCTTGATCCGGGAGCCGATATCTTCGGGCTATATGCCCTGAAGGAAGCCGGTGTCACCAGGAATGTGATAATTGACCGGTCGGGTAAAATAATTTTTCTGACACGTCTTTTTGACCGGAATGAATTTGACCTTATGAAGAAGGCGATAGCCAGCGAGCTTGCCCGCAAATAAAACTTTTCTTCCCTTACAGGCCTTATATGGCCCGGTTTTTGACGAATATCTGAAACTTTTGGTGAACTTCACCGTTATATGTCAGATGAGGATGAAAGTAATTTCAATTGTCTGTGTACTTTTTTATCTGATTAACATGTAGAACTAAAAACCAAAGAAATGAAAAAATCAATTTTAATTGTACTATCTGTTTTTCTTGCACTTCCCGCATTTTCGCAGGTGAATTCCAGAATAAAGGCTCTGTGTTCTTGAAAAAAGGTGCTATGAATACTGAAGGCGGAATGTTGGCCGTCATCGAGGGTACATTCACCAATGACGGAACGGTAATCGCCGACGGCTTCCAGATCGACATCGCATCCACCTTTATCAATAACGCTGGCGCTGTCGTTATCAACAACAGCTATATCTCCACCGAAAAGGGCGACAGCTTTACCGGCGACGGTAAGTTGACCGGGGGAGCAATTATCAAATAGATAGCATTCAGGG
>ENA-UOOK01000382-UOOK01000382.1-fermentation-metagenome-genome-assembly--contig:-NODE-382-length-58001-cov-6.670900_pt1 | contig 58001 bp, 58 predicted proteins | sample MGYA00245777_ERZ724023 | MGnify/ENA primary metagenome ERZ724023 (study PRJEB28704, sample SAMN03018312) | fermentation metagenome | biome: anthropogenic terrestrial biome; feature: soil; material... | reverse complement strand
CTGGATCATCACCGACTGGTACCGCCCCCAGTGCTATTACGATTCCGGCAGCTGGCGCGCGACCTGGGCGGGCGAGGGCGGAGGCGTCCTGTTGAACCAGTGCCCGCACAATCTCGACCTGTGGCAGTGGATCTGCGGCATGCCGCAAAAGGTGCAGGCGTTCTGCCACAACGGGAAGTGGCACGATATCGAGGTGGAGGACGACGTGACCGCCTATGTGGAGTACCCCAACGGGGCGACGGGTGTTTTCATCACGACCACCGCGGACGCGCCTGGCACCAACCGCTTTGAGGTCACGCTGGAGGGCGGCAAGCTCGTGTGCGAAAACGGCAAGCTCCTGCGGTACCAGCTGGACGTGAACGAGCGCGAGTTCTGCAGAACCTGCAAGCAGGCGTTCGGGGCGCCGAAAGCAACCTGCACGGAGGTGCAGACGGATGGGAAATCGGAACAGCATATCGGCGTGCTGAAAGCGTTCGCCGGCGCGATCCTGCGCGGCGAGCCGCTGATCGCCTCCGGGACCGAGGGCATCAATTCCCTGATGATCTCCAACGCGATGCACCTTTCCTCCTGGCTGGGAAAGCCCGTCACGCTGCCGATCGACGAAGACCTGTTCTGGTCGGAGCTGCAGAAACGGATCGCGACCTCCAAGCGCAAGAAAGAAGTAAAGTCCGTTGTCGCCGATCTCCGGGGCTCTTTCCACGACGTGGGAAAAGGCGGAGAGAAAGCCTGAACGTGCGGAAATCCCGCAATTGAAACGGAAATCGAGGGGTGTTGTAATGAAAGAGTTTTTATCGGAGGATTTCCTGCTCGGCAATGAAACGGCAAAGGAACTTTATTTCGGCGTGGCGCGGAAACTGCCGATCGTCGACTGGCACTGCCATATCCCGCCGAAGGACATCGCGGAGAACAGGCAGTTTGACAACATCGCCCAGATCTGGCTGGAAGGCGACCACTACAAATGGCGCGCCATGCGGCAGAACGGGGTCGACGAAAAATATGTTACCGGCGGCGCGCCGGCCCGCGAAAAGTACGACGCGTGGGCTTCGACCGTCCCGCTCTGCATCGGGAATCCGCTTTACCACTGGACGCATCTGGAGCTTGCCCGCGGGTTCGGCATCACGGAGACGTTCGGCGAAAAAACGGCCGATGAAATCTGGGAAAAGACGAACCGCGTGATTGCTTCGCCGGATTTCCGGGCGAAGCGGATCATTGAAAAATTCAACGTCGAGGTCATTTTCACGACGGACGACCCGGCGGACAGCCTGGAGTACCACAGGCAGCTCCGGCAGGATGCGGGTTTCAAGACCAGGGTTTATCCGGCTTTCCGGCCGGACGCGTCGATCCACATCGGGGCGCCGGGCTTCGCCGCTTACATGGAGCGGCTCGGCAAGGCCGCCGGGGTTCGCGTGGAGCGGTTCGACGACCTGAAGCAGGCGCTGTGCAGCCGGATGGATTTCTTCGCAAAGCTGGGCTGCCGGACTTCCGACCAGTCGCTGGAAAAAGTCCCGTTTCGGCCGGAAAAACCGGAAAAAGTGGATGAGATCTTCCGGAATGCAATCCAGGGCATCCGCCCGTCGCCGGAGCAGGAAGAGGCATACCAGACCGCGCTGATGCAGTTCCTTGCGGAAGAGTACTGCGCGCACGGCTGGGCGATGGAGCTGCATATCGGCGCGATGCGGAACTGCAACACGAGGATGTTCCGCGCGGCCGGGCCGGACACGGGTTTCGACGCGATGGGCGACGGAAATTTCGCGGAGAAGCTTTCCCGGCTTCTCGATTCCGCGGCCGTCCGGGGCAAGCTTCCGAGAACGGTCCTGTTTTCGGTCAACCCGAAAGACACGATGGTCCTGGCGGCTCTCGCGGGGAGCTTTGCGGAGGAAACGGCCGGAAAAGTCCAGCCGGGCCCGGCCTGGTGGTTCAACGACACCCGCGACGGAATGGAAGCGCAGATGAAGGCCTTTGCGAATCTCGGCGTTTTTGCCGGATTCATCGGAATGGCGACGGATTCCAGAAGCCTCCTTTCTTACCCGCGCCATGAATATTTCCGCCGCATCCTGTGCAATCTGATCGGCACGTGGGTGGAGAACGGCGAATATCCCCGGGACATGGACGCCCTGCGCGGGATCGTGGAGCGCGTTTGCTATGGGAACGCAATGCGGTATTTCGATTTGGAAAATGAAAGATAGAAGCGAAAAGAGAAGACCGCGGAAATAAAAGAAAAATCATAAAAAAGGCGGCCCGTCCGCGGGAATGCGCTGCGCGTTTGCAGCGGGACCCGGCCGGCCGCTTTTTCGTCCTGAAAAAAATAGCTCTCACTTGTTTATTTTTTGACAATTCTGTGTTATAATGGCGGCGGCAAGGGAGAAAATAACGTGCCGGCGGAAAGCCATCCTTCGGTGCGGAAATTGGGAGAGTGTCGCAATCATGAAAGCTTCCATCAGCCAAAAAACGCTTCGGGTCGCTCAATTCGCCTTACTGCTTGCTTTGGAGGCAATCGTATGTTTCACGCCTCTGGGCTCGCTGCCGGCCGTCGGCCCCGTTGTGGCAACGCTCGGCATGATACCGGTCATCATAACGGCGATCGTGATGGGCACGGGAGCCGGTACGGCCATGGGCGCCTTTGCGGGCCTTTTCAGCTTCCTGGTGTGGACGTTTATGCCGCCGAATCCGCTGGTGGCTTTTGTGTTTACCCCCGCTTATTCGCTCGGGGCGTCGCGGGGAAATTTCTGGAGCCTGGTTATTTGCTTTGTGCCGCGCATCCTGGTCGGAACGGTGGCGGGGCTCTGTTTCCGGCTTTTTACCAGGCTGGACTGGAAGAAACCGTTTGCGTACGGCGTCAGCGGCGTGTTGGGCAGCCTGGTCAATACGTTTCTGGTGCTCGGCGGCATATATTTCTTTTTCGGCAGCAGCTACGCGTCGGCGCTCGGGCAGAATTTCGGCGCGCTTCCGGCCCTCATCGGACTTATGATCCTGACGAACGGTATTCCGGAGGCCATTCTCGGCGGCATTGCGGCCTATGCGATAGGCTATCCCATCCGCAGGCATGTGATGCGCAGCAGCCGGTTTTGAATAATCTCCCGCTTTGAGGACACAATAAAAACAGCTTTCAAAATACTGTTTTTCGAGGTGTCAAATATGACGGAACTTACCTGTGGCGTAGGGGAATGCGTCAACAATGCGAAGGGCAAATGCTGTTTGCCCGGCATTGCGGTCGGCGGGCCGAACGCGGGAGACGCGAAGCAGACTTTCTGCTCGAATTTTTCAGAAGTGCAGTCCGCTTCCAGCGCCGTGTGCGACAGGCCCATGGAGAACCTGGCAATCCGCTGTGAGGCGGAGCATTGCAGCTATAACACCGGCGGACGCTGCGACGCGGATCATGTGGATATCCGCACCACGTCGGAATCCGGCTGGCCGGAAAAGACCGAATGCGCGACTTTCCGCCAGGAAAGCGGAACAGAGTAATTCGACGAAAGAGATCCCCCGGAAAGCAGTTCCGGGGGATCTCTTTGCCTGAAGATCAGGGGGACGTTACGCGGGCTGTTCTTCCACTGCGGTCAGGCTCTTGCCGTCGGAATCCACTTTCAGCACGGTCCGCGGCTTCAGCCCGCCGGCGATGATTTTTTTCGCGATGAGCGTTTCCACATTGCTCTGAATGAATCTCTTGAGCGGGCGCGCCCCATAGACGGGATCGTAGCCGCAGGAGACGACGTAGTCCCTGGCGGCGTCGGTCAGCTTCACATCAAGCTGCTTTTCCTCCAGGCGGCGGCGCAGGTCGGCGATCTGCAGGTCGACGATCTTGTAGATTTCCCCGCGCGTGAGCGGGCGGTAAAACACGATCTCGTCCAGACGGTTGAGAAACTCGGGACGGAATTGCTTTTTCAGCAATGCGCGGACCTCGTTCTTCGCGGCCTCGCCGATGTTCCCGTTTGCGTCGATGCCCTCGAGGATGCAGCTCGAGCCGAGGTTCGACGTCAGGATGATGATGGTGTTCTTGAAATCCACCGTGCGCCCCTGCGAGTCGGTGATGCGGCCGTCGTCAAGCACTTGCAGCAGGATATTGAAAACATCCGGGTGCGCCTTTTCCACCTCGTCGAACAGGATGACGGAATAAGGGTGTCTGCGCACCGCTTCCGTAAGCTGGCCGCCTTCCTCGTAACCGACATATCCCGGAGGCGCTCCGATCAGGCGCGATACGGAAAACTTTTCCATATACTCCGTCATGTCGATGCGCACCATGTTTTTCTCGTCGTCGAACAGCGCCTGTGCCAGAGCCTTGGCGAGTTCGGTCTTGCCGACGCCGGTGGGGCCGAGGAAGAGGAACGAGCCGATCGGGCGGTTGGGATCCTGGATGCCTGCGCGGGAGCGCAGAATGGCCTCTGAAACCTTTTTTACGGCTTCGTCCTGACCGATGACGCGCTTGTGGAGGATGTCTTCCAGGTGCAGCAGCTTCTCGCGCTCGGTTTCCATCAGGCGGGAAACGGGGATGCCGGTCCACTTGCCGACGATCTTCGCGATTTCTTCCTCCGTCACGCGGTCATGCAGCAGAGAGTCGTCGGTCCCCTGGGTTTTCTCCACGGTTTCCTCTTCGGCCTTCAACTGCTTCTGCAGCTCGGGCAGCTTGCCGTATTTCAGCTCGGCGGCCTTGTTCAGGTCGTAAACGCGCTCTGCCTTCTCAATCTCCGCGTTGACCTGTTCCAGTTCCGCGCGGAGCTGGCGCACCTTTCCGATCGCATTTTTCTCATTTTCCCATTTTGCCTTGCGTTCCTTCAGCTCGGCCCGCTCGTCGGCGAGTTCCTTCCGGATTTCCTTCAGGTGCTCCTGCGTGAGCGGATCGGAGTCCTTTTTCAGCGCCGCCTCCTCGATCTCGTGCTGCATGATGCGGCGCGAGATCTCGTCCAGCTCCACGGGCATGGAGTCGATTTCCGTGCGCACCATCGCGCAGGCTTCGTCCACAAGGTCGATGGCTTTGTCGGGCAGAAAGCGGTCGGAGATGTAGCGGTTGCTCAGCACGGCCGCGGCGATGAGCGCCTGGTCCTGGATCTTGACGCCGTGAAAGACTTCGTAGCGCTCCTTCAGCCCGCGGAGGATGGCGATCGTATCCTCGACGGACGGCTCTTCCACCATCACGGGTTGAAAGCGGCGCTCCAGCGCGGCGTCTTTTTCAATATATTGCCGGTACTCGTTCAGCGTGGTCGCGCCGATGCAGTGCAGCTCGCCGCGCGCCAGCATCGGCTTGAGCAGGTTGCCGGCGTCCATGCTGCCTTCGGTTTTGCCCGCGCCGACGACGGTGTGCAGCTCGTCGATGAACAGGATGACGCGTCCCTCGCTTTTTTTCACCTCGTTCAGAACGGCCTTGAAGCGCTCCTCGAACTCGCCGCGGTATTTCGCGCCGGCGATGAGCGAGCCCATGTCCAGCGAAAAGATCTTGCGGTCCTTCAGGCTGTTCGGCACGTCGCCGCGCACGATGCGCTCCGCGAGCCCTTCGGCGATGGCGGTTTTTCCGACGCCGGGTTCGCCGATCAGGACCGGGTTGTTCTTCGTTTTGCGGGAGAGGATCAGGATGACGCTGCGGATTTCGTCGTCGCGCCCGATCACCGGGTCCAGCTTGTGATTTTTGGCGAGCGCCACGAGGTCCTGGCCGTACTTGGAAAGCGCGTCGTAGGTTTCCTCGGGACTGTCGCTTGTCACGCGCGTGTTGCCGCGGACGGTGGAAAGCGCGGAAAGAAAACGGTCGCGGGTGATGCCGAAGCGGTTGAACAAGTCGCGCATGGCGGAATCCGGACGGTCGATCATGGCGAGCATGATGTGCTCGACGGACACGTATTCGTCCTTCATGCGCTTCGCCTGGTTTTCCGCTTCCGCGAGCACGGCGTCCACGTCGGCGGAGACGTAGATCTTTCCCGGCTCGCGGCCCGGGCCGGTGACGGAGGGGATTTTCCGCACCTGCTGGTCCACGGCCCCGAGGACCGTTTCGGAGTCCAACCCCATTTTCGTCAGGAGCTGGGGGATCAGTCCTCCTTCCTGCTGCAGAAGCGCCTTTGCGAGGTGCTCCTCCTCAATCTGCATGCAGCTGTTTCCCAGCGCGATGTTCTGAGCCTGCTGGATCGCCTCCAGCGATTTGTGGGTAAAATTTTGTGCGTCCATATGAGATCTCCTTTGCGGGTTCCTTTTTAGAGGATGATGGCGTTTTCCAGAAACGCGAGGTAGTGCTCTTCGACTTCACGGCCGGTTTCCTCCGGGCTGTCCACGCCGGAAAAGTAACTTTTGAGGTCCGTGTCGAATTCGCCCAGATAGGCGAGGATCGCCTCGGCCGTCCGGTCGCTCGTGCGGTCGGATTCGCTCTGCGGGCAGCGAAGCCTGCGGGAATACCGTCCCGGTTCGGTTTCGCTGGGGACTTTGCCCCCGGGGAACCGGGAACCGATCCATTTGTTCTCGAGCGCTTCCCAGAAGCGGAAAAACTCTTCCGAAAGCTCCAGCAGTCCGCTGTTCTGCGTGCGGAAGGAAGCGCGCGCTTCGCCGAAATACGGGGTGCTTTCGCGGTAAAGCTCCAAAACGTAGCGCACCGTCGGGTGGTAGCGGTAGTGCAAAGGGCTGCGGATGTAAAATATGCTTGCGCCCGGCTGCCAGTTGGCGTTGAAGTCGTTCAGGCCGGAAAGAAGGCTTTCCATGCGGGTGAAAATGTCCCGCATTCTGTTTTCCGGGATCGGGCAGGAAAGGTATTCGGCCAGAATCTGATTGATCAGCCCGGAGCGGCTGGTGCTTCGCTCGCAGGCGAGCTGGTCCACCGCGTCGACGACGCTGTCCAGAAGGACAAGGCTGTAAACGTTTTTTCCCAAGCGGTTCACTTCCAATCCAAGAAACAGTATAGCACGGTTCTATAATTTGTCAATATGATTATATAAATTATAATACGAGTTATTAAATCGCACCGACGGAATATTATCTTCCGGCGGAAGGAATTTTCCGATTGCTCCGGGGGGAAGCCGGCGTAAAATCCCGTTTCCAGTGTACCCGCAAACCGGCCGGATCATTCCGCCTCCGGTGGTGCCGCGTGCAAAAGGCCGGCCCGGTTTTTCGCCGTGCCGGCCCTCTCGTGTCCGTGCGCCAGGTCCTCTTTCATCGCGGTTCGCCTCGGAGCGCTTACAGTTTGAAGTCTTCCGGATCGTACCGCTTCGGCGGCGGAGTCTGCGCCGGCACCCGCTTCAGCGGGTCGTAGCGGAATTCCCCGCAGGGCCGGTCCCCGCGGTTGAGCTCGCATCCGTGCTCCAAACCGTGGACACAGTAGGAGCAGTCCGGCTCGACTGTGTTTCCAAACAGCTTCTTTTTCTTTTTCCCGAACATTACCGCATTCCTCCCGCCGACTTCGTGCGCCGATTTCGGGCGCGTCCGTTAAAAACCATTATATCATCTTTCCCGGCCGCGTTCCAGACGCCCGTGCGGCAGGCTGAATAAAAGCGCGGCGCAGAGCAGAAGAAGCGCGGCCGCGGAAAAGACGCTCCCCGAGAAAATGCCGACGGCGGGACCCTCGAAGGTGGAGAACGCCTCCGCGGCGCGGGGGAAAAAGAGCGAATAAACCGCGCAGGCCGCCGCCGCCAGGATTCCCTGGGCCAGACGGCAGAGAAGGAAGCGCCCGACCCGGATTTTCATCTTGCCCACGCACGCGAAGATCTGGAAGTGGACGCACACGCCGCCCCAGCCGAGCGCGAAGGCAATGGCCCAGAGCGGCGCGCCGCGCCGGGCCAGCGCCGCGCAGCCGCCCGTTACCTCCAGAAGCGCGGAAAGAGCCGCGAAAGCGTCGCCGTCTTTTATGGCGAGGCGCAGCAGCTCCGTCATCGCGGCGAACAGGATGACCATGCAGCACATCATCATCGTGGAGTGTGCGGCGTCCGAAGCGGACTCGACGAATGCCTGCGCCGGCCTGCGGCGCGGCCTTTCCTTCCGTCGCTCCGGGCTTGCCTTTTCCCGGCGCGAGCCTATGCCGGAGAGAAGGCCCATCGCAAGGAACGCGGTGAGCTGGGAGGCGAACAGGATTCCGCCCGCCCGAGCGCTCCGCAGAAAGCCGACACCCACGGCGGTGACCACGAAGGAGGGGCCGGCGTTTACGCAGAATGTCATGATGCGTTCCGCCTGCTCCGGCGCTACGGCCCCTTCCTCCCACAGCGCGGCGGCGGAGCGCGCTCCGGCCGGATATCCCCCGAAAGCGCCGAGCAGGACGGAGGAGGCCGCGCTTCCCGGCAGGTGAAACAGAGCGCGCGTCGGCTTTTCCAGCGCCCTGCCGATTTTTTCGGAAACGCCGCTTTTTACCACAAAGACCGCGAGAACCAGAAACGGGTAAAGCGATGGGACCAGCACGCCAAGCGAGTAATCCAGCCCGTTCCTCGCCCCCTGCGCGGCCGCCGCCGGAAAGAAAAGCAGCGCGCAGGCGGCGGCCAGCGCCGCTGCGGCAAGTATGTTTCCCGTCCTTTTCATTGGGATCACCTCACTCGCCATGTATATGCCGCGCGCGGATATTTCATCCTTTTGCCGCATAGCATTTGTCAGGGATACGGAAGGGGCGGGAAGATATGAGGAAAGACGGGAATCTGGCCGGCCTGGAAGAGCTGTCCGTGCATGAGCACATCGAGATAAACGGCAACCGCGAGGCGGTGGTGGAGGGATGCTGCGGCATCCTGGAGTACGACGACGCCGTCGTGCGCGTGCGCACGCCGCGCCGCGTGATCCGTTTCGCCGGCAGAGGGCTTTCCATCCGCTGCCTGACTGCGGATGCCCTTGTCGTGAACGGCTATATCACCGCGATCGAATTCTTGTGATGGGGTGGTTCCATGATTTCGCTGGATCTGACTCGATGGCTGATCGGGTATGTCCGCTTTGAGATCCTGGGGGGAAGCCCGGAGCGCTTTTACACCAATTGCGCCCGTTCCGGCGCGTATCTGTGGGACATCGCCCCGAACCGGAAGGGCGGGGCCTGCGTCGCGGCGCGGAGATACCACTTTCTGCGCAGGAGCGCACGGCGCGCAGGCTGCCGCCTGCGGGTAAGGGAACGCCGCGGGCTGCCCTTCGCGCTGCGCAGGACAAAGGCGCATCCGGGTCTGTGGGCGGGGTGCGCGGTCTTTCTGGTCATCGTTTTTTCACTTTCCCTGCGCGTCTGGTGCATCGGCGTCACGGGGAATGAAAAGGTGCCGGTTTCGCGCATCGAGAACGAGCTTGCCCTGGCCGGGCTTGCGCCCGGCGCGCGGCGAAGCGGTGTCAACCCGAAGGCCGTTGCGCAGCAGGTCCTGCTGAAAATTCCGGAGCTGCGCTGGATGAGCGTGAATCTGCGGGGGAGCACGGCGGAGGTTGCCGTGCAGGAAGCCGCGGAAAAGCCGGTGATTCCGGACCAGACCGCCGCCAGCAATATCAAAGCTTCCGCGACGGGACAGATCCTTTCCATGAGGGTGTTTGCCGGGACGCCGGCCGTGAAGCAGGGGGACGCGGTCGTGCAGGGGCAGCTCCTTGTGAGCGGCGTCGTGGTCGACCAGCTCGGCGGCAGCACGCTGACACGTTCCTCCGCGGAGATCATCGCCGAAACGCGCCGGAGCGTCTCCGTTGCGATTCCGCTCGTCAGCCGCAGGGAGGTTCCGACGGGCGAGACGCTCCTGCGCCGGAATCTCGACGTCTTCGGCGCGAGCATTCCTCTTACGCTGCGAAAAAAGCCCGGCGCGGGGTGGCGGGTCCGGAGGACGCAAACCGTCGTTTCCCTATTCGGCACGCCGCTTCCGCTCGGCGTTTACGAGGAGCGGTGGGAGAAAGTCCGCACGGAAAGCGATACCCTTACGCGCGCTCAGGCGCAGGAGCTGGCAAAGCGGAAAATCGGGGAACAGGCGAGTGCGCTTTTTAAAAAAGGAAGAGTTAAAAATATGGAGCTTACCGAGAAATGGGAGAAAAACGAGCTGCGCTGCACCGCGGACCTGACCTGTGAGGAGGACATCGCGCAGGAGTCAAAAATATTGCTAAAATAAGAACTATTTTTTGTTTGTTTTATTACGCCCAAATATGTGAATTATATCTTCAACTGTGATATAATAGGTTCAAAATACGAGAGTATCTTCCCGGTTTGTCAGGTGATGAAATGTTCGAGGAAAAAATCAATATCGAGCGCATGGAGCAGGCGGCCGCCCTGTTCGGAAATCTCGACGAAAACGTCCGGGAGATCGAGCAGGAATACGGCACCGAGATCATCTGCCGCGGCAGCGAGCTGAAAATAACCGGCGAACCGGGAAACGTGGAAAAAGCTGCCCGCGCCGTAAAGGCGCTGCTTTCCCTCATCGACAGGGGAGAACCCATTACGGAGCAGAATGTCCGCTACTGCATTGCGCTTGTGAACGAGGGAAATGAGGACAAGATCGGGTCCCTCGCAAGCGACTGCATCTGCCTGACCTCGAAGGGGAAACCCGTAAAGGCCAAGACGCTCGGGCAGAAAAACTACTGCACCGCAATCCAGTCCCATACCGTCACCATCGGCGTGGGGCCCGCGGGGACCGGAAAAACCTACCTTGCCGTGGCGCTTGCCGTAAAGGCTTTCCGCGCGCAGGAGGTCAACCGGATCATCCTCACGCGGCCGGCGGTGGAGGCGGGCGAAAAGCTCGGGTTTCTGCCCGGGGATCTTCAGCAGAAAGTGGACCCCTACCTGCGGCCTCTGTATGACGCGCTGTTCGATATGCTGGGGGCGGAAACCTACCAGAAATTCGTGGAGCGCGGGAACATCGAAGTCGCGCCGCTCGCCTATATGCGCGGGCGGACGCTGGACGACAGCTTCATCATCCTCGATGAAGCGCAGAACACCACGCCGGAGCAGATGAAAATGTTCCTCACGCGCCTGGGGTTCGGCTCGCGCATGGTGATAACGGGAGACGTCACCCAGGTCGATCTGCCGGACGGAAAGCGCTCCGGCCTCAAGGAGGTGCTTCGCATCCTCCGCGGCATCGACGACATCGCTCAGGTATGGTTTACGGAAAAAGACGTCGTGCGCCACAAGCTGGTGCAGGACATCATCAAAGCCTATGAAAAATATGAAGAAGCGGGACGGTGAATTTTGCTATGGAAAAGATCAGAGTGATCATTGACAATAGGCAGAAGGCGGTTAAAATCCCGACCGGGCTGCGGATGCTGGTGCGGCGCTGCTGCAACGCGGTGCTCCGCATGGAGGAATTCGAAGGCCCCGCGGAAATCAGCGTGATTTTTGTGGACAACGAGCAGATCCGCAAGTTGAACGCCCAGTACCGCCATAAAGACGTGGAAACGGACGTGCTGTCTTTCCCGATGGGGGAAAAGGGCGTTTACGATATCAACCACTCGACGGGCGCGAAGATACTCGGCGATATTGTCATATCGATGGAGAAAGCCGTGGAGCAGGCAAATCGTTTCGGCCACAGCCTGGAACGCGAAGTCGGCTACCTGACGGCCCATTCCATGCTGCATCTCCTCGGCTATGACCACGAGGAGGGCGGCATTGAGAAAGTGCGTATGCGCGAAAAAGAAGAGCAGGTCATGACGGAACTCGGCCTGCCGAGCACGAGCAGCTATGTCCTGGACGACGGGGAGTAAGCCTTGCGCTTTTTGAAGAGTTTTCAATACGCTTTCCGGGGGATCGTTTACTGCATCAATAATGAACGGAATATGCGGGTACACACGGTAGCGGCTTTGTATGTATTCGCATTTTCGTTCTTTTTTCATCTTTCGGAAACCGATTATGCCGTGCTGTTCCTCACGTTTGCCGCCGTGATCATGGGAGAGATGTTCAATACCGTCGCCGAGAGGCTGTGCGACCTGGTCGCCGCCAGCTTCAACCCGGTGGTGCGCATCATCAAAAACGCGGCGTCCGGAGGGGTGCTGGTCGGTGCGGCGTTTTCGGTCTGCGTTGCGGTGAGCCTGTTCCGTCAGCCGGAGGCGTTCGCGCGCATGGCGCTTTTTTTCGGTTCGCACCCCGTGGGGATCGCCGCGTTTGCCGCAGTGTCGGCGGCGGCCGTTGTCTATATCGTCTTGGGGCCGCCCGGCATCCGGGACCGGCTGAAACGCTTCCAATTGGAAAGGAAAAAACGTCATGGATGAGAAGACCGGTACGAAATCAATCTTCGTCTCCATCGTGGGGCGACCGAATGTGGGAAAATCCTCGCTCCTGAACGCCATGGTCGGCACGAAGGTGGCCATCGTCTCCGGCAAGCCGCAGACGACGCGCACCCGCGTGACCGGCATCCTCACGAAAGGCGGGACACAGTTCGTCTTTATCGATACGCCCGGTCTGCTGCGGCCGCGCAACCGCCTGGGCGAGTATATGGTCCGGTCGGTGCTGTCGTCCGTTGCCGGAGTGGATGTCTGCCTTCTGGTGGAGGAGGCGGGGAAGGAGATTTCCCCTTCCTCGCTGGAACTCATCGGAAAATTCCGGGAAATGAAGATGCCGGCCGTCCTTGCGCTCAACAAGATCGACCTGCTGCCGGACAAATCCGTGCTGATGGGACAAATTTCCAAAATGGCCGCGCTCTATGACTTTTCCGCCGTTGTTCCCGTTTCCGCGGTGACCGGCAGCGGCGTGGGCGACCTGACGGCGGAGCTGGGAAAGCTCGCGCTGCCGGGGGAGCACTTTTTCGACGACGACGCGCTTACGGATCAGCCCGAGCGCGTGATTGCGGGAGAGATCGTCCGGGAAAAGCTGCTGCACCTGCTTTCCGCCGAGGTTCCGCACGGCGTCGCCGTGTGCGTGGACCACATGGCCGAACGGGACGACGGCAGCGGCATCACCGATATTTCCGCCACGATTTACTGCGAGAAGGAATCCCATAAGGCCATTGTCATCGGGAAGAAAGGCTCCATGCTGAAAAAGGCCGGAACCCTTGCGCGCTCGGACATGGAGCGCTTTTTCGGGTGCCGCGTGAACCTGCAGCTTTGGGTTCGGGTGAAAGAGGACTGGCGCAACCGCGAGTCCGCGCTGCGTTCTTTCGGGTACGACAGGTCTGATTTTAACGGTTGAAATTTGTCAGATATTGGCTCCTGTACATCATTTTACCGCTCATAGATTCCGCCGGACTGCGAATACTTTTTTTATCAAAGCAGTTTAAAGGGGCGGTTTTCTTGGATGAAAAAACAGCTTGGGAGGCGTTCTGCCGTACGGGTTCCGTCGGGGATTATCTGGCTTACGTCCAGTACAGGGCGGAGAAGGAAGACGCGCAGGCGCCGGAGGAGGACCGCGATGAAGACGGATATGCGGGGCCTGGTGGTTTCGGAGGAGCGCGTGGGTGAGGGCGACCGGCTGGTCACGCTTCTCACGGCGGAAAGAGGCGTTCTCCGCGCGTTTGTCCGCGCGAGCCGGAGACTGGGTGGCGCACGGCTTTCCGCCACCCGGCTCTTTACATATTCACGCTTTACGATTTTCGAGGGGCGGAACAGCTTCGTGATCGACGACGCCCGGCCGGTGGAGGTCTTTTTCGGTCTGCGCAAGGATATCGGGCGCCTTTCGCTCGCCCAGTATTTCTGCGAACTGGCCGCGGCGCTTGCGCCGCAGGACGCCGAGGCGGAAAATTACCTGCGGCTCCTGCTCAACGCGATGTTTTTTCTGTGCGAGGGCACGCGGCCGAACGCCGTGCTGAAGGCGGCGGTCGAGATGCGCATGATGTCTTTTTCCGGTTATATGCCGGATCTCGTTTGCTGCGCGGGGTGCGGCTGCTATGAAGCCGACGCCATGTATTTTCTGCCGCGCAGCGGGAAGCTGCTTTGCGGGGAATGCTTCCGGCCGAAGGAGGGGGAGCCGGCCGTCGCGCTGAACCGCGGGGCTCTGACGGCCCTTCGCCACACGATTTACGCGGAATTTGAAAAGCTGTTTTCTTTCCGCGTCTCGCCGGAATCGGAGCGCGAGCTCGCCGCGGCTTCCGAACGATATGTGCTGGAAACGCTTCAGCACGGTTTTGCCACGCTCGATTTCTACCACCAGATGACGTAAGACGAGGTGCAAATGGGGGAACGAAACGGATTTAGAAAACTCGCCCGGGCCGCGTCCGCCGCTTTCCCGGAAAATTATTTTCTGCAGACGGCGCACTACTGCATCGCTTCGGAAAAAATACCGGCCGGATTCGACGGCTTGCGCATCGTACATCTTTCCGACCTGCACGGGTGCTCGTTCGGCCGGGGAAACTCCCGCCTGCTTAGGAGGATCCGGCTTTCCGAACCGGATCTTGTCGTGATGACCGGCGATATGGCGGACGGCCTGACCCGGGATTTCGGACCTGTCTTCCGGTTTTCGGAGAGCCTCTGCCGAGATCGGCCGGTCTACTTTGTTTCCGGGAACCACGAGGAGCAGCTTCGCGCCGCCCGGAGAAACGAATTTCTGGAAGGGCTGCGCTCGGCCGGCGCGCACATCCTCGACAACGCCTCGGCCCCGCTTGCCCGGGGCGGGGCGGTGATCCGCCTGTGCGGGCTGCGCCTCCCGACCCGGTATTACCGCGCCGACCACTCGGCGCTCACGGTGGAGGGGGTCCGCCGCCGGATCGGCCGGAAGGAGGAAGGGGAATACACGATCCTGCTGACGCACAACCCGTTCTTTTTTCCGGTTTACGCGGCGTGGGGAGCGGATCTGACGCTCTGCGGGCACGTCCACGGCGGCATGGTCCGGCTGCCGTGGATCGGCGGCCTGCTTTCGCCGGAGAGGAGCTTTTTTCCAAAGTACAGCGCGGGAGATTACCGAATCGGCAGCCGTGACATGATCGTAAGCCGCGGTCTCGCGGCCGGCCCGCGCATCGGCAACATACCGGAGGTGGTGGAGGTCACGCTCCGCTCCCGGTCCGGGATGGAAAAGTGAGAGGAAGGAATATTCTGCCGTGATGGATGATCATCTGAAAAAACACGCGCATGCGCTGGAGCTCGATAAGATCCTGAAAATGCTCGCGGACGAAACGGCCTGCGACGCCGCCGCGCAGCGGGCGCTCGCGTTGGAACCCTCGCCGCAGGACGCGGAGCGCCTGCTGCAGGAGACGGACGACGCGTTCGTGCTGATGGCCAGGTTCGGCTCCCCGTCGTTCGGCGGGCTGGACGACGTGGCCGGCCCGCTCCGCCGCGCGCAGGCGGGCGCTTCGCTCTCGATGGGGGAGCTCTTGAAGATCGCCGTGGTGCTGCGCACCCTGCGCGGCATCTCGGAGTGGCACAAAAAATGCGAGGGGGTGCGGACCAGCCTGGACGACCGTTTCAGCCTTCTGACGCCGAACCAGTACCTGGAGAACAAGATCAACGGCGCGATCCTTTCCGAGGAGGAGATGGCGGACGCCGCGTCCCCGCAGCTTGCGAATATCCGCAGGAAGATCCGTCAGGCGTCCGCGCGGGCGCGGGAAACGCTCGACCACATGACGCACTCGCAAACCTACCAGAAATACCTCCAGGAGCCGATCGTCACGATCCGGGACGGGCGCTTCGTCGTTCCCGTGAAAGCCGAGCACCGCAATGAAATCCCCGGCCTGGTGCACGACACGTCTGCGAGCGGTTCCACGCTGTTCATCGAGCCGATGGGCGCGGTGGAGGCGAACAACCAGGTCCGCGTGCTCTTCTCCGAAGAGAAAAAGGAGATCGAGCGCGTCTTGGCGGAGCTTTCCGCCGAGGCCGGCAGCTTTGCGGACACTATTATCCGCAGCGGCGAGCTGGCCGTACAGCTGAACGTGATTTTCGCGAAGGCCTCGCTCGCGTACAAGATGAAAGCGACGAAGCCGAAGCTGAACGACAGCGGGAGGATCCTTCTCCGGCGCGCGCGCCATCCTCTGATCGACGGCGCGAAGGTTGTTCCGACCGATATCGAGCTCGGCACGAGATTCGACACTCTCGTCATCACCGGGCCGAATACCGGCGGGAAGACCGTTTCCCTCAAAACGGTCGGCCTGCTGACGCTGATGGCCATGTGCGGCCTGATGGTCCCGGCGGCCGAGGAGAGCGAGCTCTCTACATTCCGCCAAGTGCTGGCGGACATCGGGGACGAACAGAGCATCGAGCAGTCCCTCTCCACATTTTCCGCGCACATGAAGAATATGATTGAGATTATGGGGCGCGCCGACGGCGGCAGCCTGATCCTCCTCGACGAGCTGGGAGCCGGCACGGACCCCGTGGAGGGCGCGGCGCTGGCCGAGGCGATTCTGGAGGAACTCCGCCGCAGGGGCGCGAAGGTCGCCGCCACCACGCATTACGCGGAGCTGAAAGCCTATGCGCTGCAGACGCCGGGCGTTGAGAACGCCTGCTGCGAGTTCGACGTGGCGACGCTGCGCCCGACTTACCGCCTGCTGATCGGCATGCCGGGCCGTTCCAACGCTTTTGCCATTTCCCTGCGCCTGGGGATGGAGACATCCGTCGTCGAGCGGGCGAAGGAACTCGTCTCCGGCGAGAACCGCCGCTTTGAAGACGTGGTGCAGAGCCTGGAGCAGAGCCGCCGCTCGCTGGAACAGGAGAAGGAGGCCGTCCACGCCGCCCGGGAAGCCGCCGAGCTTGCCCGGAAGGAGGCCGAAGAGGAGCGCGGCAGCGTGCAGGCCAAAGCGGACCGGGAGCTTGCCGCGGCGCGCCAGAAAGCGAGCCTCCTGGTCGACCGCACCCGCGCGCAGATCGACGCGCTGATGAGCGAAATGGAAGAGCTGCGGAAACAGCAGAACAAGGCGCTTTCCGCGGAGCAAAAGGCGAAGCTCCACGCCGGCCTGCGCGAGCTGGAAGATACGGCGGACCCGGTGGGCCGGAAGCAGGATGCGCCGTACAGGCTGCCGCGGCCGCTGAAAGCCGGCGACACGGTGCTGATCTACGACATCGACAAAAAGGCGACAGTCCTCAGCCTGCCCGAAAAAGGCTCGCAGGACGTTCTGGTTCAGGCCGGCATCCTTCAGACGCGCGTGCCGCTTTCCAATCTGCGCCTCGTCAAAGAGCAGCCGAAACGGATCACTTTCCGCACGGTGACGAAGAATGTGAGCCGTTCACAGGCGCCGGCTTCCACCGAGGTGGACGTGCGCGGCCAGTCGGCGGAGGAAGCGCTGATGAGCGTGGACCGCGCCCTCGACGCGGCGCTCCTTTCGGGCGTCGGCCAGCTCACCATCATCCACGGAAAAGGGACCGGCGTGCTCCGCAGCGCGGTGCAGAAGCATCTGCGGAACCACCCGAGCGTCAAAAGCTTCCGCCTTGGCACTTTCGGGGAAGGCGAGTCCGGCGTGACCATCGTCGAAATGAAGTGAGTCCGCCCGAAAAGAAAGGAGACCGGCATCCATGCAAGCCATCGTTCCCGTCGATTCGTTTCGCACGCCGACCAAAAAGGGAAGGGGAATCACCGTCGCCCTGAGCGTTCTGGCCGTGCTGCTCGGAGCCCTGTTCGTCGCGTCCTGGCTTTTGTTCAGCGATCCGTATGCGGGCCGCGGACTGGAGGACGTTTCTCCGTCCGACCGGCTTGCGGAGACGTTTCTGAAATCCGCGGTTGCGCAGCAGGAGTGCAGCTTTACCCCCGAAGAGGTGAACCCGTTTCTCGCCTACGCGTTCCGCAAAACCGGCGCGGGCGAGGAGAAGCGGGGCGTGAAGCTGCTCGCCGTGGCGGTCGCGGGCAGTTCCGGGGACAGCGCCGACGTCTATGTGCCGCTGGAATATCGGGGCAAACGGTTCGGCGTCCTGATGAACGTGACGCCTTCGCTCGATGAAGCGGACGGGCGGCTCCTGTTCCGTGTGAACGGCGTCCATGTCGGCCGTCTGCCGGTCCCGGTCGGCAAAGCGCTCAGCCTTGCCGAAAGCCGCCTGCCGGAAGGCTTTTCCCTCAGCGGGAACACGATTTACTGCGCCGAGCCGACCGCAAGCGCCTCCGTGTCTTTCCTCTCTGCTTCCGTCAAGCTGGGAAAATTCCGCATCGAAAACGGTGCGCTGAAGCTCTCCGCCGTGACGGAAATCTCCATCGGGTGACAAGAAGAAATGCTTGACACAGAACGGCGAACAGTGTATAATCCATTTGTAAAGATTAAGTGCTTTACATAAGGCGGTGGTTCCGACGGCGAAAGATATGAAAATCTCGTTCCTGCTCGACTTTTACGGCAACATGCTGACGCAGAAGCAGAGGGAGGTCATCGAGTATTACTACAACGACGATCTTTCCCTTTCGGAGATCGCCGAAAACGAGGGGATCACCCGCCAGGGCGTGCGCGACGCCATCAAGCGCGCCGAATCGCAGCTGCTGGAGATGGAGGACCGGCTGGGCTTTGCGGAGCGTTTCTGCAAAGTGCGGGACGGCCTCGCGAAAATCCGCGCTGCGGCCGAACGGATCGAAGAGTGCAACAACCGCTGCAGCAGCGTGCGCGGAATCGACGAAAATGCGGAGAGCATCCTCGCCGTCGTGCGTGAGCTGGAAAAAGAGTAGGGAGGTACCCGCTTTGGCGTTTGAAAGCCTTTCGGAGAAATTCTCGGCCGTTTTCAAACGGCTGAAGTCAAAGGGAAAACTGAGCGAATCGGACGTAAAGGAAGTCATGCGGGAAGTCCGCCTCGCCCTGCTGGAAGCCGACGTCAACTATAAAGTGGCGAAGGACTTCACCGCCCGGGTGTCGCAGCGCGCCGTGGGCGCCGAGGTGATGGAAAGCCTTACGCCCGCGCAGATGGTGATCAAGATTGTGGACGAGGAGCTCACCGCGCTGATGGGCGGGGGCGAGGCGAGGCTGAACCGCCCGTCGTCACCCCCGGCCGTCGTGCTGCTGTGCGGTCTGCAGGGTTCCGGCAAGACGACACACGCCGGGAAGCTTGCGTATCTGCTGAAAAGCAGGGGAAACCGCCCGCTCCTCGCGGCGTGCGACGTCTACCGCCCGGCTGCGGTCGAGCAACTGAAGGTCATCGGGGAAAAGGCCGGCGTACCGGTATTCGAAATGGGCGCCGGGAACCCGGTGAAGATCGCCGCGGCGGCGGTTTCCCACGCAAAGGATTACGGCAACGACTATGTCCTCATCGACACCGCCGGCCGGCTTCAGATCGACGAGAAGCTCATGGATGAGCTGAAAAGGATCAAGGAAGCGGTTCATCCCACCGACGTCCTGCTTGTCGTGGACGCCATGACCGGGCAGGAAGCCGTGAACGTGGCGAAGTCCTTCAACGACCTGCTGGACGTCACCGGGGTGATTCTGACGAAGTTGGACGGCGACGCGAGGGGCGGCGCGGCGCTCTCGGTCCGCGCGGTGACCGGCAAGCCGATCAAGTTCGCCGGCACCGGCGAGAAGCTCGCCGACCTGGAGGTCTTTCACCCCGACCGCATGGCCTCCCGCATCCTCGGCATGGGAGACGTGCTCACGCTGATCGAAGACGCCCAGAAAAACGTGGACGAGAAAGCCGCACGGGAAACGGCCCGCAAAATGATGCACGAGGGCCTCGACCTGAACGATGTGCTGGAGCAGATGCGTCAGATGAAAAAGATGGGGCCGATGAAAAACGTCCTTGCGAAAATGCCCGGCGTCGCCGAGCAGATCAAGGACGTGGACATCGACGACAGGCAGGTCGACCGCACGGCGGCGATCATCCTTTCCATGACGCCCGCCGAACGCGCGAAGCCCGAGCTCATCAATCCCCCCCGCAAGCGCAGGATCGCCGCCGGCAGCGGAATGCGCGTGGAAGACGTGAACCGCCTGCTGAAGGGCTACGAGCAGATGCGCAAGCTGATGAAACGCTTCGGGAAAAAAGGCGCGCGCAGACGTTTTTCCGGCATGGGAATGCCGTTTTGAATTCGGAGTTCACCCGGCTTACGCCGGTGAATGATATTCATACGAAAAACCGTAGGAGGTGAAATGTATGGCAGTTAAAATCAGGCTCCGCAGAGTGGGCGCAAAAAAAGCTCCTTTTTACCGCATTGTCGTTGCCGATTCGCGCTATCCGCGCGACGGTCGCTTCATTGAGGAAATCGGGTTCTACAATCCTCTGACCGAGCCGTCCGAGGTAAAAGTGGATGCCGAGAAGGCGAAAGAATGGATCAAGAACGGCGCGCAGCCGACCGACACCGTGAAAATCCTGTTCAAGAAGAATGGCGTCCTGTGATTCGGAGGTCTCTTTGCCATGAAAGATCTTTTAATTGCAATCGCGCAGGGGCTGGTCGAAGATCCCTCCGCGGTTCGCGTGGATGTTGACGACCCCGCCGAAGACGGCACCGTTGTCTACCACCTCCATGTGGCGGAAAACGATATGGGCCGCGTGATCGGCAAGCAGGGCCGGATTGCCAAGGCGATCCGCGTCGTGATGCGTTCCGCTGCCACCCGCAACAACACCAAGGTGGCTGTCGAAATCGACTGAAACCGCAAATCCGCCGCAGCTCAAGCTCAGAAATGGCTGCGGCTTTTTGTGCACGGAAAAGCCCCCCGAAGCGCGCTTCGGGGGGCTTCCGTATGTCCGGACTGAAAAGACTTTGTTATCCGATAAAATGCTGCGTCCAGTAATACCGTCCGCTGGAGTTCTGCGCGACGCCCACGCCGATCTTTGTGAACGAAGCGTTGAGGATATTCGCGCGGTGGCCTTCCGAATTCATCCACCCGTCCATAACCTGGGCCGGTGTCGTCTGGCCCATGGCGATGTTTTCCCCTGCCGCGCGGTAGCTTACGCCGTAGCGCTTCATCAGGTCGAACGGGGAACCGTAGGTCGGCGAGGTATGGCTGAAATAGTTGTTTTTCGCCATGTCTTCCGACTTCAGAGTCGCGGTTTTCGTGATGGTGCTGTCGACCGTCAGGGCGGCGAGGCCGTTCTTGGCCCTTTCCACGTTGACCAGGCGGACAACCTCATTCTGGAAAGCGCTGTAGCCGGTGGAGGGCGTCTGCGGGGCAGAAGACGGGCTTTGGGACGGTTTGGAAGAAGACGAGCCTTGGGACGGTTTGGAAGTGGAAGGATTTTGCGAGGCGGCGGGTTTCGACGAGGAGGAAGTCGGCTTGCTGCAGGACGATTTGCCGCAGATGCTGTTCAGCAGGCTGGCAAGGCTTCCGCTGTATTGACAGCCGGAACCGTTCGAAAAGATCACCGTGCCGCCGCGGCTTCCGGTGGGGCAGGACGATTTGGGGACTTCCGTGCTTGCGCCGGCCGTGCTGCCGGTGGCTTTGGACGCGGCGGAGGACGCTCCGCAATTCGCGGAGGCGGTGCAGTTCCCTTTCGCGCATGAGGAGCCGGACGTGCAGGAATTCAGCGTGCAATCGGTTTTCTGGGAACAGCCCGCGCCGGAGCAGGACTGTGTGCCGGAAGCTTTTTGCGCGGCGGCGGTGCAGGAGGATGCCGCGGGCTGAGCGGAAGCGGCCGCTTTGCCGAGAATCGTTTGAATGGCGGAATCCGCCGGGCAGCCGGCAGGGGACGTGAGCACTTCCGCCGCCGAAATGCCGCGGCTTGCGCCGGACGAGGGGGTGCTGCTTGCCACGGCGAAGACACCCGTGCTTCCGCCGACGGCAAGGGCCGTAATCAGTGCGATCATTTTCCGTTTCATGTACAGTCTCCTTTTCCGTAGAATGTTCGCTTTTTTGTCAATCCATGCGATTTTGAGCCGGGAAGGTTACAAAGTTGTAACTTTAAGCCCCATCTTATCACGCAACACTCCGGAAGGCAACGAACAAATTCTGGTATTCGCTGCAAAACCGCGCTTGCAGGCCGCTTTCCGCTATTTCCAGCGCGATGTTGCAAAAGCCCGGGAGATTTGATATAATCACTGTACACCAAAAAATTAAAATGCAGAGTAGGTTTTCGCGCGCTGCGCCGATTGTTTTTTCTTTCGGCGCTCAGTGCCGCCCGGACGGGGAGTTGCCGGGCGGACAAAAGGGCTTCGCCCCACGGTGCGGAAACCGCATCCCGCTGCTGCATACCGAGGAGATGGCCTCCGATGCGGCACAGCTGCAGAAAGGGGTCTTTTCCGTGAAAAATATCCTCAATTCCATCCGGCTTTCCGCCCGTAATTTCAACAGTATCTATGCGGTTGCCGTCTGCGGCATGCTCCTGGCGCTGAAGATCGTTTTGGGCCTTTTTACCGTCGACGTCTCCACGCTGCTGAAAATCGGTTTTTCCTACCTGCCCGTGGCGGCTGCGGGGATGCTGCTTGGGCCGCTGGCAGGCGGAGCCGTGGGCGCGCTGGGGGATGTGCTGAGCTATGTCGTCAGGCCGGACGGCCCTTATTTTCCCGGGTTCACGGTCAGCGCGTTCCTCGGCGGCTTCCTTTATGGCCTGATGTTTTACGGGAAGCCGGTAAAGCTCGCGCGCACCTTTGCCGCAAAGGCGCTTGTGACGGCGGTGGTCAGCTTCCTGCTGAACCCGCTCTGGCTTTCCATTCTGTGGGGAAAAGCGTTTTGGGCGATCATTTCCACGCGGCTCGCGGTGAATCTCGCCGCTTTTCCCGTGGAGGCCGTTTTGCTGTTGGCCGTGCTGAAGGTGTTGGAGCGCTGCCGTTTGCCGCAGCTGATACGGAAAAAATGCTGAAAATGCTGATTGCAGGCGGCCGCGGGGATGAGATGCCCGCGGCCGCCTTTTTGATCAAAAGGGGGGAGATCTTATGCTGAAAGAGTTTCTGGAAGCCGGAAAAATTATCGGGACGCAGGGTGTGCGCGGGGAGGTGCGCATCGAGCCGTGGTGCGACTCCGCGGATTTTCTGAAAGGCTTTCGCACGTTTTATCTGGACGGACGCGGCACGGTTCCGCTGGAGGTCCTTTCCATCCGGGTGCGCAAGAGACAGGTTATTGCGTCGCTGAAGGGCGTGGACACGGTGGAACGGGCCGATACCTACCGGGGGAAAATCCTTTACCTGCGGCGCGAGGACATTCCCATCCCGGAAGGGAAATACTTTGTCGCAGACCTGATCGGCCTGAACGTCTACGACGCCGATACCTTTGTGTACTACGGAATTCTGACGGATGTGATAGGCACCGGCGCAAACGACGTCTATCAGATCACCTCGCCGGGGAAAAAGAATTATCTGATTCCCGCGGTTCCGTCGTACGTCCGCAAAATCGACCTGGAAAAGGAAAAAATGCTGATCCGGCCGGTCAAGGGGATTTTTGACGATGAGGATTGACCTTCTGACGCTTTTCCCGGAGATGTGCGAAACCGTGATGGCGGAGAGCATCATCGGCCGCGCGCGCCGCAGGGGCGCCGTGCAGGTCTGCTGCCACCAGATCCGGGACTACGCTTACGACAGGCACCGGCGCGTGGACGACGCCCCGTTCGGCGGAGGGATGGGGATGCTCCTGATGGCGGAGCCGATCGCCCTGTGCATGGACGACCTGATCCGCCACCTGGGCGGCAAACCGCATACCGTCTATCTCTCGCCGCAGGGAAAGACGCTGACGCAGCGGCGGGTGAAGGAGCTTGCCGCGATGGACGGGCTCGTCTTCCTCTGCGGCCACTACGAGGGCGTGGATGAACGTGTGCTGGAAGCGTATGTGGACGAAGAGATCTCCACGGGAGACTATGTGGTCACGGGCGGGGAACTTCCGGCGCTGATGCTGGCCGACGCCGTCTGCCGCATGATCCCCGGCGTGCTCTCCGACGCGGAGTGTTTCGAGATGGAGAGCCATTACGATTCGCTCCTGGAGTACCCGCAGTACACGCGCCCGGCCGTTTGGCGCGGACGCCCCGTGCCGGACGTACTGCTGACGGGCCACCACGAAAACGTGCGCCGCTGGCGCAGGGAGCAGGCCGTTCTCTGCACGCTGCGCAAGCGCCCGGAGCTCCTCGCTTCCGCAAATTTGACGCAGGAGGAACGGCGCTTCGTGCGGGAGGAAAATGAAAAAACCGGTGGAACGCGTCAGACAGCAAATAATTCGTAATATGGAAATAAAATAGGGCAGAGAGACCAAAAACTTTCAACAATAATATCATATTGCACAAAGAAAGCCTCCTTTTTTTGGGGAGGTTCGGTTATCAATCCAAAGTTTCCGCCGCTTCCTTGACGCTACCCTGAAAAGTGCTATAATGACATCAATTGGATTGTGATTTTTCCTTCTGAATTTTAATCCGTATGGTTTTGATTTTGTTAGGAGTGAATTCGACATGTATGTAAAAGATGTCCTCGTTCAGAATCAGGTAGGGCTTCATGCCCGCCCGGCAACGTTTTTCATTCAGAAAGCAAATGAGTACAAGTCTTCCATCTGGGTGGAAAAAGAGGAGCGCCGCGTGAATGCGAAGAGCCTTCTCGGTGTGCTTTCCCTCGGCATTGTCGGCGGGACCACCATCAAGATCATCGCCGACGGTTCCGACGAACAAGAGGCTGTCGACAGTCTGGTAAAGCTTGTGCAGTCCGGTTTTGCAGAATAAGTTTTCCGACGCGCAGCACCGCTTTTGCGGTGCTTTTTTTGTCTTCCGGCATTTGCCGGCCGGAGAACCGGAGTCCGAGAAAGGGGCGAACGACGTGACCGAGCATGAAAAGCACATCAAAGAACTGCGCGCGCGCGCCATGCGCCTGCCGCTGCACCCGGGCGTGTACCTGATGCACGACAAGTCGGGGAAAATCATCTACATCGGGAAGGCGAAGGCCCTGAAAAACCGCGTCAGCCAGTATTTCGGCTCCCAGAAAAACCACGATGAAAAAGTCCGCCAAATGGTGGCCCATGTGGACTGGTTCGAGTATATCCTTACGGACAGCGAGTTCGAGGCCCTTGTGCTGGAGTGCAGCCTGATCAAGCAGCACATGCCGAAATACAACATTCTCCTGAAGGACGACAAGGGGTACAGTTATATCCGCGTGACGAAAGGACCGTGGCCGCGCATCAGCGAGGCGAAGCAGACCGCGGACGACGGCGCCGAGTACATCGGGCCGTACATCAGCGGCTGGACGGTGAAACAGTCCGTGGACGAGGCGCAGCGGATCTTCCGCCTGCCCACCTGCAGCCGCTCCTTTCCGCGCGATATCGGGAAAGGCAGGCCGTGCCTGAATTACTATATCAAGCAGTGCTGTGCGCCGTGCCGCGGGAAAATCACCGAGGAGGAATACAACGAGGCGGTTTCCGAAGCGCTGGAGTTTCTGCGCGGCGGCAGCGCGGAGAGCGTGCGCAAACTGACTGCGCGGATGCAGGAGGCCTCCGATTCGCTCGAGTTTGAGCGCGCCGCCCGCATTCGCGACCGTCTCGCGGCAATCCGCAGAATGGGCGAACGGCAGAAAGTCGTCGCTTCCAAAGTGCCGGAGCAGGACGTTGTCGCGCTGTCGCAGGGCGGCGGCCGGACCTGCTTTGAGGTTTTCCGTTTCGAGCAGGGCCGCCTGACCGACCGCGAGACGTTCTTCGCGGGAGAAACCGGCAGTCCGAAGGCGGCGCGCGGGGAATTCCTGGAGCGCTACTATTCGATGCGCGACCGTATTCCGCCTCGCGTGACGCTGGACGGCCCCTTGGAAGGGGAAAAGCTGCTGTGCCAATGGCTGACAAAAAAGGCGGGGCGAAAAGTGGAGATCACCGTGCCCCAGAAAGGCGAACAGGCGCGCTTGGCGGAGATGTGCCGCAGCAACGCCGCGGAACAGCTGGCGCAGACGATGGGGCGCACGGGCCGGGAGGCCTCGGCCCTGGACGAGCTCGCGCGTCTGCTCGGTCTTTCGGAACCGCCCGCCCGCATCGAGGCTTACGATATTTCCAACCTTGCCGGCGGTGAAAACGTGGCGGGCATGGTTGTGTTCGAAAACGGCCGGCCGCTCCGCTCCGCATACCGCCGGTTCAGAATCCGCAACGTGGTGGGGCAGGACGACTACGCCTCCATGCGCGAAGTCGTCGCGCGCCGCCTGAACGAATATCGGAACAACCGGGAAAGCGGCGAGGGGTTCGGCATCCTGCCGGACTTGATCCTGCTGGACGGCGGCCGGGGCCATGTGGCCGCGGTTCAGCCGGTTCTGGAAGAGGCCGGCGTCGCCATACCGCTTTTCGGCATGGTGAAGGACGACCGCCACCGCACGCGCGCCATTGCGAAGAACGGCGGGGAAATCGCGATCAATTCCAACCGCAGCGCATTTACGCTTGTCTCTTCCATCCAGGACGAGGTTCACCGTGTTGCCATCGGCTACCACCGCCTGCTCCGGAAAAAGGCGGCGATCTCCTCCACGCTGCTTTCCATCGAGAGAGTTGGGCCGGTCCGCGCCAAGGCGCTGCTGCGGCAGTTCGGCACCATCGCGGCCATCCGCGACGCCGACTTTGCGGAGCTGGCCGGGGCGCCCTCCATGACGGAGCCGGCCGCGCAGGCCGTTTACAATTATTTTCACCCCCACCGGGAAATCCGCAGGGAAAGTTGACAGTTCGTCCTGTTCATGGGATAATAAGAAACTGAATTTCTAAGAAAATTGAGGAGCTTCGATTATGAGAGTCATCACCGGATCGGCGCGGGGCCGAAAACTTGAAACGCGCGAGGGCGAAGCCGTCCGTCCCACACCGGAGCGGGTGAAGGAAGCGCTGTTCAGCATCGTACAGTTTGAACTGGAAGGCCGGCGCGTGCTGGACCTTTTTGCGGGTTCCGGCCAGCTTGGCATCGAAGCCCTGAGCCGCGGCGCGCGGGAGGCCGTGTTCGTCGACGCGAGCGCGGAGTCCGCCGCGGTCGTGCGGAAGAATGTGGAGGCCTGCGGCTTTTCCGGTGCCGCCCACGTGGTGCACGCGGATTTTGCGTCCTACCTCGCGGGAAACTGCGGGAAATTCGACCTTGCCTTTCTCGATCCGCCGTACCGTGCCGGCCTGCTGCAACAGGCGCTGCCGCTTGCTGCGTCCCATATGAATCCGGGCGGGACCGTCGTCTGTGAGCATCCGTTCGACGAGGAGCTGCCTCTCGATGCGGCCGGTTTCCGGAAAGAAAGATCCTACCGCTACGGAAAGGTCATGCTCGCGGTTTACAGGCGGAAGGATGTGCCGGAAACATGAGAATAGCGATTTGCCCGGGAAGTTTCGACCCCGTTACGCTCGGCCATATGGATATCATCAACCGCGCGCGCAAGATTTTCGATCATGTGATCGTCGCCGCGCTCGTAAATCCCGCCAAGCATACCGTTTTTACGCTGGAGGAGCGCATCAATCTGCTGAAGCGCTGCACCGAAGGCATGGACGACGTCGAGGTCGTCGGTTTCGACGGCCTTCTCGCCGATTATGCGAAGGCGCGCCATGCGATTGCGATTGTGAAGGGTCTTCGGGCAATGTCCGACTTCGAATACGAGTTCCAGATGGCCCTTTTCAACAAGAAGCTCAATCCGGACTTGGAGACCGTCTACCTGAACACCACGGCGGAGAACATGTTTCTCAGCTCCAGCGGCGTGAAGCAGGTTGCGTCTTTCGGCGGCGACATTACGAATTTTGTGCCGGATTGCATTTTGGACGACATCAAAAAGCGTTTGTGCACAGGAGGGAAACAGAATGAGTGTGGATGAACTGATCGACGAATTGTACGACATGCTGGATAAGGCCTGGAGCCTGCCGATGAGCCGTGGGAAATCCGTGCTGGACGGGGATCAGGCGCGCCAGATCCTGGATGAGGTTCGCCAGGCGCTTCCCCAGGAGATCCACCAGGCGCGCAAGATCGTGGCGGACCGCAAGCAGATCTTGGAAGACGCAAAGCGGGAGGCGGATACGACGATCCGCGTGGCACAGGAACGTGCGAAGGCACTGGTTGCCCAGGACGAAATCGTCCGTCAGGCGCAGCAGCACGCCAATGAGCTCCTCGGCCAGGCGCAGGGCAAAAACCGTGAGATGCGCCGCGCCACGAACGACTATGTGGACGACCTGATGAAACGCACGGATGACGAGCTGACCGGGCTTCTCGCGGAGGCGCGGAAAGTTCGGCAGAATATCAAGGCATCCCAGAAATCCGCCCAGAGCTGATCTTTAACTTTAAGATAAAAATGCAGCGCCGCAAGATATAGCGGCGCTGCATTTTTATGCCCGTTTATTTCCAAAATATGGTATATATGGGTGCCGATAAAATCACTTTCCCGTAAAAGAATCAGTTGCATTTTCATCCGGCACACGCTATAATGAAACCACAAAGTGGTGAAAGGTGGAGGAAAAGGATCACAAAGTGGCTGCTTTGCGTTTCTTTTTTCCGCGTGGCCTGCAATGCTGATCGGTGAGTATCAACATAATATCGACCCGAAAGGCCGGGTCATCGTTCCGTCCAAGTTCCGGGAGGATCTTGGCGAACATTTCTACCTGACAAAAGGGATTGACGGCTGCCTTTTTGTCCTTTCACCCGCCGGTTGGGACAGGCTTCAGCAGAAAGTAAGCGCCATGCCGGTTTCCAAAGCACGCGGCCTGCAGCGCTTTTTCTTCTCGGGGGCTGTGGAGGCCGAGCCGGACAAGCAGGGGCGCATCCTGGTTCCCCAGAACCTGCGCAGCTACGCGGGCCTGAAAAAAGACGTCACGTTCATCGGCGCCTCCAGCCGGGCGGAAATCTGGGATACGGGCTCCTGGAACGCATTCAATTCCACGCTGACGCAGGAAAACATCGCCGAGGCGATGGACGAGCTTGATTTTTAGAGGCATAGCGATGGATTTTTCTCATAAACCGGTTCTTTTGCGGGAGGCGATCGAAAGCCTCGACATCCGTCCGGACGGTGTCTATATCGACGGAACCGCCGGGGGCGGAGGCCACTCGCGCGCCATCGCGGAAAAGCTGACCACGGGGCGGCTCCTTTCCATCGACCAGGATCCGGACGCCATCGAAGTTCTGCGCGAGCGGCTGGGCGCCTATCCGTGCGCGACGGTGTACCGGGGCAATTTCGCCGGGATGGAAGAGGCCGCCAGGGATTGCGGCGCTTTTCCCGCGGACGGCGTCCTGTTCGACCTTGGTGTTTCCTCCTACCAGTTCGACAACCCGGAGCGCGGCTTTTCCTATCAGCACGACGCCCCGCTCGACATGCGCATGAGCCGGGAGGGCGCCTCCGCCAGGGACCTGGTGAACACCCTTTCCCAGCGCGAGCTGGCCGAGGTCATTTTGCGGTACGGCGAGGACCGAAATGCGAGGGCCATCGCGCAGGGCATCGTCCGCGCGAGAGAAAAGGCGCCGATCGAGACGACGCTCCAGCTTGCGGAGATCGTCAAGCAGTCCGTTCCCGCGAAAGTGCGGCGGCAGAAAGGCCACCCGGCCCGGAAAACTTTTCAGGCGCTCCGCATCCGGGTAAACGGGGAGATGGACAGGCTTTCCGAAGGGCTTGACGCCGCGCTCCGCGTACTGAAACCCGGCGGCCGCCTGGCGGTTATCTCCTTTCAGTCGCTGGAAGACCGCATGGTCAAACGGCGCATGGCGGACTGGTGCCAGGGCTGCATTTGCCCTCCGGATTTTCCCGTTTGCGTTTGCGGAAGGAAACCAAGGGCGAAGCTGCTGTTCCGCGGCGGCGTTCCGCCTTCGGAGGAGGAAATCGCCGCAAATCCCCGCAGCCGCAGCGCACGCCTGCGCGTCTGTATCAAACTCTAACAACATCAATCAAGGAGAACGGGAGTGATTTTTCATGGCAAACCAGAGCAGTGCTTACGATTTTGCGCTTTTTGAGCCGAAGCGCAGCGCGGAAAGAGAGCCGCGGAAACAGTCGAATGTGATTGAAATCCCGAAGGAGAGGCTGGAACAGAACCGGAAGCCGAAACTCAGGCCATGGAAGGTCGTTTCCATGTTCCTTGTGTTTCTTGCGGTATCGGGGATCCTCGGCATGTACATTTTCGGTCAGGCGCAGCTTGGCGAGCTTTCCACCAGGATGGGCGAGGCGGAAGAGACGCTCCGCGAGGAGCGGAACCAGTACGCGCAGCTGAAGATCAAATCGGATACCGCGCTCTCCATGGAGGCGGTGGAGACTTACGCCGCCCAAAAACTGGGCATGAAAAAAACGACCGAAGACCAGGTGACTACGGTAGAACTTTCGAAGGGCGACAAGAGCGAGGTCGTCGCAAAAACGGAGAATGCCGGCTGGCTGGAGCGCGCCTGGGAAAAGGTAAAAGGCTTTCTGTCATAATTTAACCTGCATTTTAGTAAAATAGGATCAGCACCGGTAAACGCTTGGTGAGGGAAGAGAGTTAAGAGAAAATCTTGACTCTCATTTGTTATCGGGAAACCCTTTGGAGGCTTTTATGGTAAAAGGAACGACAATCCGGATGTGGCGGCGCTCTCTGATCGCCCTGCTCGCGCTGGTCGTGGGCGGCTTTGGGACGTTGGTTTACAGCCTTGTAAAGCTGCAGATCATTCAGGGGCCGGACCTGCAGATGCGCGCCGCGGCGCAGCAGCTCCGCGACAAATCCCTTTCGGCGAAGCGGGGGACGATCTATGACTGCAATATGAAGGAACTGGCGAAAAGCGCCACGGTCTGGGATGTGATCCTCGCGCCCGCCGTCATCGAGGAGAAAGACCGGGACACCATTGCGACCGGCCTTTCCCAGATCCTCGGCATGGATAAGAACGAAGTCCTGGAGCGCACGAAGAAAAAGAAATCCTACTATGAAATCCTGAAAACAAAGGTCGAGTCCGACGTGCGCGACAAGATCCTTCAGTTTGAAAAGGATCATCAGATCACGAGCGGTATCGACCTCATTGAAAACTATAAACGGTATTATCCCTACGGCAAATTTGCGGCGACGGTGCTCGGCTTCACCGGGACGGACAGCCAGGGCCTGGCCGGCGTGGAGGCTCAGTACGACAGCGTGCTTACCGGCACGAACGGACGCCTTGTGACGGCGCAGAACGCCGTGGGCAAGGAGATGGGCTTCCAGTACGAGCAGGAGATCCCCGCCAAAGACGGCGACAGCCTCGTGCTCACCATCGACGAGGTGGTGCAGCACTATGTGGAAAAGTACCTCACGGAAGGGCTTGCCAACAACGACGTGCAGAACCGCGCCTGTGCCATTGTGATGAACGTCAAGACCGGCGCCATCCTCGGCATGGCGGTCAAAGGGGACTTTGACCCGAACAATCCGTTCGTGGTCGCCGATTCCAAGCAGGCGGCGGCGATCGCAAAGATCACGGACTCCAAAGAGAAAAGCGAGGCGACGCAGGAGGCGCTGAATGTCCAGTGGCGCAACAAGTGCGTCAGCGACACTTACGCTCCGGGCTCCGTTTTCAAGATGGTCACCGCCTCCGCCGCCCTGGAGGAAAACCTCGTCACAGAGGGAACCGTGTTTCCCTGCCCGGGTTCGCTCACGATCATGGGGGAGCGGATCAACGACTGGAAGACGTTCGGCAGCCTCACTTTCGAGGACGGCATCTGCAACTCCAGCAACGTGGTCTTCATGCAGGTGGGCGCGCTTCTCGGCATCGACCGCTTTTTCAAGTATTTCAATGCGTTCGGGCTCACGGAGAAAACAGGGGTGGACCTGCCGGGAGAATCGCGCAGCATTTACCATCCGGTCGACCAGATGACCGCGCTGGACCTCGCGGTGGAATCGTTCGGCCAGTCGAACCAGATCACGCCGATCCAGATGATCACGGCCTGCTGCGCCGTGGCGAACGGCGGCTATCTCGTGCGGCCGCATATCGTTGAGAAAGTCGTGGACAGCGGCGGAAACATCGTAAAGACGACGGATGCGTCGCCGAAACGCCAGGTCATTTCCGCCAAGACCTCCCAGCGCATGTGCGCGATCCTCCAGAAGGACGCGATGAAGGGCACGGCGAAGAGCGGCTATATCGCCGGCTACCGCGTCGCCGGAAAGACCGGGACTTCCGAAAAACGGGAGCTGCTGCCGAAAAAGGAATACATCGCCTCCTACTGCGGATTCGCCCCCGCCGACGACCCGCAGGTCGCCATGCTCGTGTTCTACGACGAGCCGCACGGCCCAAACGGCTACTACGGCAGCCCTGTCGCCGGGCCGACTTTCCAGGCGACGATGACGCAGATCCTCCCGTACCTGGGCGTGGAGCCGAAGTACAGCGAAACTGAGCTTGAGAAGCTGGACGACAAGGCGCCGGACACGGTTGGGCAGACGGTGGCGGCCGCGAAAAATACGGTGGCGAACGCCGGCCTGACCGCGAAGGTGATCGGCGGAGGCGACAAGGTGATCTCGCAGGTGCCGGAGCCGAACAAAAACATACCGAAAGGCGGGACGGTCGTCCTTATCACGGACGCGGCGAGCGCAAAACAGACGGTCACGGTTCCCGACATGGCGAAGCTTTCGCTTTCCGCCGCGAATGAGAAAGCCGCTGAGGCCGGGGTGAATATCAGCATAACGGGAGCGGCGCTCACGAGTTCCAGCGCGGTTTCCGCCGCGCAGGATATCGCGGCGGGGACAAAAGTGCCGCCGGGAACGGTGGTTACGGTCACGTTCTCCGAGAACAACCAGGTATTCTGAGGCGAGGAGGAGACTGCACGATGGAAAAACGGAATCCGGCCGGGAAAACGATCGCCGTATCGGACGGCGCAAAAAGGGAAAACTATCTGCTGAAACGGATTCTGGAGGAATGCGGCAGGGGCGGCTTCAACGTGCTTCCGGAAAGCCGCGTCCCGGCGGCGGGCGGCGCAGCCGTCCTCCTTGCGCCGGATGCGGCCGGACGGCCCGGTTCCTCCCGGTTTCAGGTCCGGGTTGCCCGGTATTCCCCGGAGGAAAAACCGGATCCGGGCGTTTCCGGAAATACCGTCACATATTCCACGCAATGGAACGGTGCGGATTTCACGGCGCGGAATATCCGTCCGACGGAGTCCGGACTGGTGTCGTTTGAAATTGTCGGCGTCGGCATCATCGGCCGCGTGCGCCTGAAGACGCGGTCGCCGGGCGACGTGGAGCCTGCGCTTGCGGCGGCCGCCGCGGCCATTGCCGCGGGCGTTCCGTTCGCGGAAGCCCTCGACGCGCTGAATCGCCTTGACCTCACCGTCCCCGGAGCGGTACAATAGTCTCTGCAGAAATAGCGCGGGAACGCGCCCGCTTCGGACGGTTCAGACAGCGCGGCAAAGGTGGAAAAAAATCATATGAGCTCAATCTGGGTGACGGCGGCTGTGATCCTCTCGTTCTTTGTTTCGGCATTGACGGGGAAGTGGCTGGTGCCGTTTCTTCACAAAATCAATTTCGGCCAGACGATCCGGGAATCCGGGCCGAAATGGCACAGCAAAAAGAACGGGACTCCCATCATGGGCGGCTTTATGTTCATCATCAGCATTCTTCTGACCGTGGCGGTCTGTGTTCCGCTGTGGTACCGGCAGTCCGGCGGGGACGCGGCCGTGATGAATATGCGGACAAAGATCGCCGGCGGCCTTCTCATGGCCTGCGCGTTCGGCTTCATCGGCTTTATTGACGACTATATCAAGGCGGTGAAGAAACGCAACCTCGGTCTGAGCGTTCGGCAGAAGCTGCTGCTCCAGTTCCTGGCCGCCGGTTCCTATCTGTTCGCGCTGTGGCGCTCCGGCTCCGGCAGCAGGATGCTCGTGCCGTTCGCCGGGAGCGTGGACTGGGGAGTCTGGTACTGGATCGTTTCGCTGCTCGGCATCGTCGGGATGGTCAACGCCGTGAATTTCACCGACGGGATCGACGGGCTGAACGGTTCGGTCACGCTTTTCGCCTCGCTTGCCTTCCTGCTGATCGCGGGTATGATGCAGCTGACGCCCGTGGGCATCTTCGCGGGCGCCGTCGCGGGCGGATGCCTCGGCTTCCTGCTCTGGAATTTCAACCCCGCCAAAGTCTTTATGGGAGACACGGGTTCCCTGTTCCTCGGCGGCGTGGTGTGCGCGCTCGGCTATGCGCTGAATGTGCCGGTTCTGCTTCTGCTCGTCGGGGCGGTTTACATTCTCGAGATCCTGTCGGTCATCCTTCAGGTCTGCTATTTCAAGGCGACGCACGGCAAACGGCTCTTTAAAATGAGCCCGATCCATCACCATTTTGAGCTTTGCGGCTGGAGCGAAAAAAAGATCTGCACGGTTTTCAGCGCGGTGACCGTCGCCTGCGGGATCGGGGCGGCGCTGCTCGCCCACTTTGGAATTTGAACGCATTTTCGACAGGTTCGGCGCGGGATTTCTGCTATCGTCAGCTGTGGCTGTATGAAGGGGGAAAACGGCTTGATGAATTCTTCTGCGGGGGGGAGCACCATGGCTGCCCGGGAGAAGGCGCGGCGCGGCGCGGCGCCGGAAAGCGCGGCCTCCGTCAGGGCAAAAAAAAAGTTCCGCGTTTTTTCCGTCCGGGGCGGCATGGATCTGCCGTTTCTTTTCCTTGTGCTCGTGCTTGTCGTCATCGGTCTGATCATGATGTTCTCCGCGAGCTACGCCAACGCTTCCTACTATATGGACGACAGCTATTTTTATATCAAGCGCCAGGCGGTTTTCGCCGTCATCGGCATCTTTGTGATGATCGTCCTTTCGTACTTCGACTATCACCACTTCCACAAGTTTGCGGTTCCGGTGCTGGTCCTGTCGATCGCGCTGCTCGGCCTTGTGCTCGTCACGCCGGCCATCAACGGGGTTCACCGCTGGCTGCGGCTCGGCCCGCTGGGGCAGCTCCAGCCCTCCGAAGTGGCAAAATTCGCGCTTATTCTGCTGTTCGCGCATCTGATTTCGCTGAATTTCAGCCGTATGAACACGTTTCGTTACGGCGTGCTGCCCTATATTTTGATCCTCGCGCCGGTCTGCGCCCTGTTGATTAAGGAACCGCATATCTCCGCGACCGTCATCGTCCTGCTCCTTTCGGCCATCATGCTGTTCATCGGCGGCGTCAAGCTCCGCTGGTTTGGCCTCGGCTTCGGCCTTGCGGGCTCCGCCCTCGTCTATCTGGTCCGATTTTCCGGCAAGGTCGAGTACGCAAACTGGCGCATCGCCGCGTGGCTGGACCCGTTTTCCAAGGCGAGCAAGGAAATCGTCGACAAGACGTACCAGACGCGCCAGTCGCTGTATGCGATCGGTTCGGGCGGCCTGCTCGGCCTCGGGCTCGGGCAGTCGCGCCAGAAATACCTCTATCTGCCGGAGCCGCAGAACGATTTTATTTTTGCCATCGTCTGCGAGGAGCTCGGCTTCCTCGGCGCCCTGATCATCATTATCCTGTTTGCCATGCTCGTCTGGCGCGGCGTCAGCATTTCGCTCCATGCGAAAGACAAATTCGGCATGCTGCTCGGTACGGGGCTTGTGGTTCAGGTCGGCCTGCAGGTGGTTTTGAACATCGCCGTCGTGACGAACACCATCCCGAACACCGGGATCAGTCTGCCGTTTTTCAGTTACGGAGGCACATCTCTCGTCATTCTGCTCGCCGAGATGGGGATCGTTCTGTCCATTTCGCGAACGTCGTCCGTTGAAAAAACATGAAATGAGGCCGTCAAAAATGAAAGTCCTGTTCGCCGGCGGAGGAACCGCCGGGCATATCAATCCGGCTCTTGCCGTGGCCGGCTACCTGCGCGAGCGGGAACCCGACGCGCGGATCCTGTATATCGGCGCGAAGGGGGGCATGGAGGAAAGGCTTGTGCCCGCGGCGGGCTATGAGTTCCGCGGCATCGTCGTTTCCGGTTTCCAGCGCCGGCTGAGCTGGAAGAACGTCCGCAGGAACGCCGCCGCGGCCGTCCACGTTTTTACGGCCAGCACCGAGGCGAAGAGAATCATCCGGGAATTCGGGCCGGACATCTGCGTGGGGACGGGCGGGTATGTGGCCGGGCCTGTCATCCGCGAGGCCGTCAGGCTGGGGATTCCAGCCGTAATCCACGAGCAGAACGCCTTCCCGGGCGTGACGAACAAGGTGCTCGCGAAGCGCGCGGACCGCACCATGCTCGCCGTCTGGGACGCCAAGAATTATCTCCCGCCGGAAGCCCGCTGCGTCCTCACCGGCAATCCCGTCCGGCAGGAGGTCATCCGCGCCCGCCGGGACGACGCGCGGAAAAAACTCGGCCTCGACAGCCGTCCGCTGATCCTCTCTTTCGGGGGCAGCCTCGGCGCGAGGAAGATCAACGAGGCGGTCGCGGATTTGCTGGCGGCGAGCGTGAAAAGCGGCCGCTTTCAGCACATCCACGGCTACGGCCAGTGGGGCCGCTGGTTTCCCGACCTGATGAAGCGGAAAGGCGTGGACCTTTCCGCCCACCCGGAGCTGGACGTGCGCGAATACATCGACGACATGCCGGATTGCCTTGCCGCCGCGGATCTTGTGATCTGCCGCGCGGGCGCCATCACGCTCAGCGAGCTGCAGGCGCAGGGAAAGGCCTCCATCCTCATCCCCTCGCCGAACGTGGCGGAGAACCACCAGTACCACAACGCCATGGCACTTGTGAACCGCGGCGCGGCCCAGATCCTGGAGGAAAAGGATCTGACCGGCGAGACGCTCTGCAGCAAGGTGGAAAAGCTTTTTGCAGACCCGAAAACGATCCCGGCGCTGGCGCAAAACGCACGTAAGATGGCCATTCTCGACGCGAACGAGCGCATCTGCAAAGTGATAAAAGAGGTTCTTGCGGAACGCAGGTAATCGTTCCGTAACCGCATCGCACCCCGCGGCATATGATGGGACAGAACGAATGTGGGGGTGCCGGTATGGAGATGCTGCTGATTCACGGTGGGAAAAAGCTTTGCGGAGAGGTCCGGATCCACGGCGCAAAGAACAGTACGCTGCCGCTGATGGCGGCGTCCCTTGTCTGCAGCGGCGAATGCGTGCTACATAACTGCCCGTCGCTGTCCGACGTGGACACGTCCGTCCGCATCCTGCGCCATCTGGGCTGCGGCGTTCAGATGTCCGGGGGCGATATCGTCGTCGATCCGACCACGGCCGACCGCGGCGATATTCCGGACGAATTGATGCGCGAGATGCGTTCGTCCATTATTTTCCTTGGCCCGATGGTCTGCCGGTTGAACCGCGCGACGCTCTCCTATCCGGGCGGCTGCGAGCTTGGTCCGCGCCCCATCGACCTTCATCTTTCCGCGCTGAGGAAAATGGGCGTCGTGATCGAGGAGGATCACGGGCGTCTGAACTGTTCCGCTCCGAACGGCCTGCAGGGCGCGGTGATCCCGTTGGCTTTCCCGAGCGTCGGCGCGACGGAGAACATCCTCATCGCGGCGTCGCTTGCGAAGGGCACCACCGTCGTGAACAACGCCGCGCGCGAGCCGGAAATCTGCGACCTTGCGGATTTTCTGAATTCCTGCGGCGCGCGCATCAGGGGCGCGGGGGGCAGCACGATTATCGTGGAGGGAGTGAAGCGACTTGCCGGATGCGAACACCGCGTTATCCCGGACCGAATCGCCGCGGCGACTTACCTCGCCGCCGGAGCCGTCACCGGGGGTTCCGTCACGGTGACGGACATCGTACCGGAGCACCTCGAACCGGTTATCCCCGTATTTGAGGAGAGCGGCTGTACCCTTACGGCGGTTGGGGACCGGATGCATCTTTCGGCCCCGCGCAGGCTGCGCCGGATCAAATGCGTGCGCACGATGCCGTACCCGGGATTTCCGACCGATGCGCAGGCTCCCGTGATGGCGATGGCGTGTATCGCCGACGGCACGAGCATTTTTGTGGAGAATATTTTTGAAAGCCGTTTTAAACATGTCGGGGAACTGCTCCGCCTGGGCGCGAACATCAAGGTGGAGGGCCGCGTCGCCATTGTGGAGGGAGTGGAGAGCCTTTCGGGCGCGCTTGTCGAGGCGACGGACCTGCGCGGCGGCGCCTCGCTTGTGGTGGCGGGGCTCGCGGCCTGCGGCTTGACAAAAGTCACCGGACTGCACCATTTGGACCGCGGGTACGAAAAGCTGGAAAAGAATTTGGTTCAGCTCGGCGCGGAGGTCGAGCGGGTCTGACCAAGACACACCCGGGTTTGTCCGAGATCTTGACGATACGAGGAAGTGAGAACATGCCGGATCGCAGAAAGCGGGAACCGCCGCGCGCCTATGAACGCGAAGCGGGGGAGCGCCGGCCCGCGCGCCCGGATGAGGCGCCGGTGAGGCGCCAGGCGGCCCCGGATTTTACGCAGGCGGCCCGCCAGCGCGCGAGAAAGCGCCGACGGCATCGCAGGCATGTCCTCGTTTTTTTCTATTCTTTTCTGTTCCTCGCCGTGCTCGGTGCGGCCGTGGTCCTTTCGCTGACCGTGCTGTTCAAAATCACCGATGTCGACGTGGCGGGCTCTTCGCGCTATTCGCAGGAGCAGATCGTCGAGGCCAGCGGCATCCGCACGGGGGACAACCTGTTCCGCTTCCGCACAGGGCAGGCCGCGGAGACGATCCGCCAAAAGCTTCCTTATCTGGGAACGGTGCGCGTTTCGCGTAAATTTCCGGCGCGCGTGCTCATCAGCGTGCAGGAGGAGAAAATCTGGGGCGCGGTGAAAACCGGCGGCCGTTACGTCATCCTGGGCGAGAGCGGCAGAGCGCTGGAGAGCGCGCCTTCCCCGCCTAAGAACTGCACGGAGCTGCGCGGTCTCTCGGTGAAAGAAGCGAAAGTCGGCTCGGCCGTAAAGTTTGCGGATACCGATCAGCTTGAGCTGTGCAAGAGCATCATGGGCGCCATCCAAAAGAGCGGCGTCTCCAAAGTTACCGCCGTCGATTTTTCCCAGAAGGCGAGGATCCGGTTTGTGTACGACGGCCGTGTCACCGTGGATCTCGGGGTACCGACGGACCTTGACTATAAACTTGCCTTTGCAAAGAGCCTGCTGAAAAACAACATCAAGCCCACCGAGAAAGGAACGCTGAACCTTTCCGTCGCTTCCAGCACGAACCGGGCGTATTTCGACCCTGATTACGGCGCGGGATCTTCCCAGGCTGCGGGAAAGTAAGCGGAGAAATTCGTTTTATTTACGAGAAATTCCGATTGAATTCACCACGGAAAAGTGTATAATTACTGTAATGGATTCCATATGGCGCTGAATCGAAAAAACCAGGATACATAAGGGGGAAGCGGCAAAATGCCTTTTGAAATTGACAACGACTTCGACAATATCGTTCAGATAAAGGTAATCGGCGTGGGCGGCGGCGGCGGAAACGCTGTCGATCGCATGGTTACTTCCGGCGTGCAGGGCATCGAATTCATCAGCATCAACACGGACAAGCAGGCCCTGTATCGTTCCAAAGCGACGCAGAAGATCCAGATCGGCGAGAAGGTCACCCACGGCAAGGGCGCCGGCTCCAAGCCGGAGATCGGCCAGAAGTCCGCCGACGAGAGCCGGGAGGCGATTGCCGCGGCGATCCGCGGCAGCGATATGGTTTTCATCACCGCCGGCATGGGCGGCGGAACGGGGACGGGGGCCGCGCCTATTGTCGCGGAGATCGCGCACGATATGGGAGTGCTCACGGTCGGCATTGTCACAAAGCCGTTCGAATTCGAAGGAAAGCGCCGCATGGTTCAGGCGGAAGATGGCATCGCCGCGTTGAAAGAGCATGTGGATTCCCTCGTCGTGATTCCGAACGAGCGCCTGAAGCTCGTCAGCGAGCAGCGCATTACGCTGCTGAACGCTTTTTCGGTGGCGGACGACGTCCTGCGCCAGGGCGTGCAGAGCATTTCGGACCTGATCAAGCTTCCCGGCCTTGTGAATCTGGACTTCGCGGACGTGACCGCCGTGATGAAAGACGCCGGCTACGCGCACATGGGCGTCGGCCGCGCTTCCGGCAAGGACAAGGCGGAGGAGGCCGCGAAGATGGCGATTTCCAGCCCGCTGCTGGAGACCTCCATCAACGGTGCGAAGGGCGTCATCATCAACATCACCTCTTCGCCGGACATCGGCCTGGATGAAATGGAGACCGCTTCCTCCATGATCGCCGCGCAGGCGCACGAGGACGCGAATATCATCTGGGGCGCCGCGTTCGACGAGGACATGGACGACGAGATGAGCGTCACGGTGATCGCGACGGGCTTCCCGACGGCCGGGGAGGGGGAAGTGCCCGAGGCGGAGCCGGAGGAGAGCAAGGCCGAGGAAAAACCGGCTGCTTCCGCACAGGCGGCTTCTGGAAACGCTTCGGCGGATAAGAGCGTCCCCGCTGCCGAAGACGACGATTTCATCGACATCATGCAGATTTTCAACCGGAAAAGCTGAGGCTGCGGCATCCGCCCGCTGTTCGGGCGGGTGGCGGGAGCTCCGGACGGAACTTCCCGCCGTTTGCCGTCTCCTTACTTTCAACCCCCGAAAAAACGCTAAATCGACGATTTTGGGGCAATTTGAAAGTATTTTCAGACATACTGTAAAATATCGGCCGCACCCTTGCAATCCTGCGACGCTGTGCTATAATTACTCGTGTATCTGATCAGCGCGGCATACGCGCAGGGGGTGGGCATTGTGAAACCTGACCCGTTGGGGCACTGTAGTAACATAATCAACGGAGGAGATGAACACAATGCTGTCCTATTACAAGACGGAAAACGGCCGTATGCTGCGGCTGCCCGCATGTGAGCCGGGCTGTTGGATCAACTGCGTGTCCCCCGACGACAGGGAGATCAACAGCCTGATTTCGGATTTCGGGATCGAGGCGGATTTTTTTCGCGCCGCGATGGATGAAGAGGAGTCTTCCCACATCGACCACGAAGACGACAATACGCTCATCGTGATCGACAGCCCGGTGGTGGAAAAGGAAGGGCGGAGCATCACCTATACCACCATGCCGCTGGGCATCATCATCACGGAAAAAAACGTCATCACGGTTTCCATCCGGGATAATCCGGTCGTGGGGGAGTTTGCGCAGGGCGCCGTGCGCGGCGTGCAGACGAACCTGAAAACGCGGTTCATGCTCAGCGTCATGCTGCGCGTGGCGCAGCGTTTCCTGCAATACCTGAAGCAGATCGACAAGATCAGCAATTATGTGGAAACGGAGCTGCGCCGTTCCATGCGCAATGCGGAACTGCTCCAGCTTCTGGATATTGAAAAATCTCTGGTATACTTTTCTTCGTCGCTCAAAGGCAACGAAATCACGCTGGAAAAAATCATGCGGGGCCGTGTCGTCAAACTTTACGACGACGACGAAGACCTTCTGGAGGATGTGCTCATCGAGGTCAAGCAGGCCATCGACATGTCCAACATTTACCTGAATATCGTGAGCGGCACGATGGGCGCCACATCGTCGGTCATTTCCAACAATCTGAACAGCGCGATGAAACGCATGCTGTCGGTGATTCTTATGGCCGCAATTCCCCTGATCGTTTTCGGGCTTTTCACCGCCGGCGCTAGCGCGGTGTATTTTTGGCTTCCGGCATTGATCGCGGCCGTTGCCGCGGTTGGTATGTTCTTTCTTTTGCGAACGAAAAAGAAGATTTGAAAATTTTGAAAAAACGCGGCTCAGCCGCTGAAACGGGGAAACTGCAAAAGCGGTTTCCCCGCTTTTGTCATAAAAAAAGAAAAGCGAAACGCCTGTCAGGAGGTTTTCCTTATGAATGAACGCCATTATCATACAAAAGATATTTCCCGGTGGGCGGGTGAATTGCGCGCCGGCGACCGCTTGCTGCTGAGCGGAACCGTTTATACGGCGCGCGATGCCGCGCACAAGCGCATCTGCGCCATGCTGGACCGCGGCGAACGGCCGCCTTTCTCTCTGGAAGGCTCCGTCGTCTACTACGCGGGCCCCACGCCGACGCCGCCCGGCTTGCCGATCGGTTCCTGCGGGCCGACGACTTCCGCGCGCATGGACCCCTATACGCCCCGCCTGCTGCGCCTGGGCCTGAAAGGCATGATCGGCAAGGGGGACCGCTCGCCGGAGGTCGCCGGGGCCATTCGGGACTGCGGAGCCGTCTATCTCTGCGCGATCGGCGGAGCGGGCGCCCTTGCGGCAAAATGCGTCGTGTCCGTGGAGGTCGTCGCGTTTGCGGACCTCGGCTGCGAATCCGTAAAAAAGCTGGAAGTGCGCGATTTTCCCCTGGTCGCCGCGATAGACAGCGTTGGAGGGAACCTGTTTGAGGGAGTAAAATGACAAAGCTTCTGCTTCGCCTTTTCGTGAAGGACAGCGGCGATACCGAAAACCCGGAGGTCCGGCGCAGCTGCGGTAAATTTGCCGGCATCGTAGGCATCCTCACGAATTTTTTCCTGTTTGTGCTCAAAATCGTCGCCGGTACGGTTTCCCACAGCATCGCCATTACGGCGGACGCGGTAAACAACCTGAGCGATTCGCTTTCGTCCGTCGTCACGCTGATGGGTTTTAAACTTGCCTCGAAACCCGCGGACCGGGAACACCCGTTCGGTCACGCCCGGTTTGAATACCTGAGCGGCCTGATCGTCTCTATCATGATCTTCGTTGTCGGCGTGCAGTTTGCCCGCGACTCGTTTGAAAAAATATTCCATCCGGAGAACACGGTTTTCGGACTTGCGGAGGTTTGCGTGCTTGCCGCGTCGATCCTGATCAAACTGTGGCAGTGCGCGTTTTACCGCTCCGTCGGGAAGAGAACGGCTTCCGAAACGCTTGTCGCCGCCGCAGCCGACAGCCGCACGGATGTGGTTTCCACCGCGGTTGTGCTCGCGGGCATGCTGGTTACCCGTTTTACCGGCTATAATCTGGACGGCTGCCTCGGCCTTGCGGTCGCCGTGCTGATCCTCATAACCGGCTACCGCCTGATCCGCGCCACGAGCAACCCCCTGATCGGCACTGCGCCGCCGGAGAAGCTGGTGGATGACATCTACCGCACGATCCGGGAAACCGACGGCATTATCGGCGTACACGACCTCGCAATCCACGATTACGGCCCGGGCCGGTGCTTTGCTTCCGTTCACTGTGAGGTGCCCGCCGAACGGAATATTCTCGTCAGCCATGACATTATCGACAATATCGAACACCGGTTTCTGACGGAAAAGGGCATCCATATTGTGATCCACATGGACCCCATTATTACGGACGACCCTCGGACCAATGAGCTGCATAAAAACGTGCTCGCCATGGTGCAGACCATTTCTCCGGAGGTAACCATGCACGATTTCCGCGTGGTATGGGGGCCGACTCATGCGAACGTCGTTTTTGACGTCTGCGTGCCGTTCGGTTTCCGCCTGAACGACCAGGAGCTTGCCGCCGCCGTAGGGGACGGCATCCGGAAAATCAACCCGCATTATTACGCCGTCGTTACGGTCGACCACGATTATGTTCCAAAGGAAAATGAGAACGGCGGAAAGCAATAAAAAATTCACAATTCCGCCCTTGCATTTTCTCTGAAAATGGGTTATCATAAATTAGCACTTGAGTTAAAAGAGTGCTAATTCTTTTTATTCAGAGGGGAAGCGTGTCTGCAATGAAGCAATTCAAGGCGGAATCCAAACGCCTGTTGGAACTGATGATCAATTCGATCTACACTCATAAGGAGATCTTTCTGCGCGAGCTGATTTCCAATGCGAGCGACGCCATCGACAAATTGTATTACCGCGCCCTTTCGGAAAACAACACCGGCCTGAACCGCGACGATTTCGTCATCCGCATTGTCCCGGACAAGAAAAACCGCACGCTCACCATTACGGACAACGGCTGCGGCATGACGAAGGACGAAATGGAAGCCGATCTCGGCACCATCGCCAAAAGCGGCTCGCTCAATTTCAAGCGGGATATGGAAAAGAAGGAAGATATCGAGCTGATCGGCCAGTTCGGCGTCGGATTTTATTCCGCGTTTATGGTGAGCAGCCGGGTGACGGTGCTCAGCCGGGCTTTCGGCAGCGACGAAGCATGGAAATGGGAGTCCGCCGGCACGGCCGGCTATACCATCGATCCGTGCGAAAAGGCGGACCGCGGCACGGAAGTGATCCTGAAGCTGAAGGACGACACGGATGACGAAAAATACGGCGAATTCCTCGACACCTACCGCTTGAAGAGCCTCGTTAAAAAATACTCCGACTACATCCGCTACCCGATCAAGATGGACGTGGAAAAAAGCCGCCTGAAGGAAGGCAGCAAAGACGAGTACGAGACCTACACGGAGAATGAAACGCTGAACAGCATGGTCCCGCTCTGGCGGAAAAACAAGAACGAGATCACGAAGGAACAGTACGATCAGTTTTATAAGGACAAATTCGGCGACTACGAAAATCCGGCTAAAACGATCCACATGTACACGGAGGGCGCCTCCAACTTCCACGCGCTGCTGTATATTCCCGCGCATGCGCCGTATAACTTCTATACGAGGGACTACGAGAAAGGCCTGCAGCTTTATTCGAACGGCGTGCTGATCATGGACAAGTGCGCCGACTTGCTCCCGGACTATTTCAGCTTCGTGCGCGGCCTTGTGGATTCGCAGGATCTTTCGCTGAACATTTCGCGCGAAATGCTCCAGCACGACCACCAACTGAAGCTGATTGCCGAGCGCATCGAAAAGAAGATCCGTTCGGAGCTGGAAACCATGCTGAAGAACGATCGCGAAGACTACGAAAAGTTCTATAAGAACTTCGGCCTGCAGTTGAAATACGGCGTTTACCAGGACTACGGCATCCACAAGGAAGCCCTGCAGGATCTGCTCCTGTTTTATTCTTCTGGAGAAAAGAAGCTCACCACGCTGAAAGAATATGCGGACCGCATGAAAGAAGAGCAGAAATACATTTATTATGCCTGCGGCGATGCGATCGACCGGGTGGATAAGCTGCCCCAGACGGAAACCGTAAAGGACCACGGCTACGAGATCCTTTACATGACCGACCCGGTGGATGAATTTGCCGTTTCCATGCTGACAAAATATAACGGGAAAGAATTCAAATCCGTTTCGGCCGACGACCTCGGCCTCGAGACCGAAGAGGAGAAAAAGGCGGCTGCGGCGAAGGCGGAAGAGAACAAGGACATGCTTGCATTCCTGAAGGATTCCCTCGGCGGGAAGGTCAGCAGCGTGATCCTTTCCCAGAAACTGAAAACGCATCCCGTGTGCCTTTCCACCAGCGGCGCGATCTCCATGGAGATGGAAAAGGTCCTGAATTCCATGCCAAACGTGGAGAAAGACAAAGTCAAGTCGCAGCGCGTGCTGGAGATCAATGCGAATCACCCGATCTTCGAAAAGCTGTGCGGCCTCTATCAGACCGACAAGGATACGCTGAAAGCCTACGCTTCCCTTCTTTATGAGCAGGCCCTGCTGATCGAAGGCGTTCCGGTGGACGATCCGGTGGATTTCTCCAATCGCATCTGCGATTTGATGGCGAAATAGCGGACATACGTTTTTTCCCGGACATGGTTTGTTATCCCTCAGGAATGAAGCTTCGCGGCTTTCGTTCCGAAAGGAATTTCAAACCGTGTCTTTTTTTGCCGTTTTTTCAGCGCCGAATAAAATTCTCAGGATGGCGGCAGGCCTTGAAATGCGGGGATCAAATGGAGTAGTATATAGGAAATCTTGTTTCTCTTCCGAAAAACGTGCGCAAAAAATTCGGAAAGCTTTGAAGACTCGGAAAGGCGGAACAAACATGAATCGCTTGTTCATCGCTCCACTTTGCACGAAAAGCACCATCAGCAGAAACATCTACGGCCAGTTCTCGGAGCACCTGGGACACTGCATCTATGGCGGGATCTATGTGGGGAAAGACTCAAAAATCCCGAATGTGGACGGCATCCGTTCGGATGTGGCGGATGCCTTGAAGAACATCCGGGTTCCGGTGCTGCGCTGGCCGGGCGGATGCTTTGCCGATACATACCATTGGAGAGACGGCGTCGGTCCGAAAGAGAAGCGGAAAAAAATCGTCAACACCAACTGGGGCGGCGTCGTCGAGGATAACAGCTTCGGCACGCATGAATTTTTGGATTTCTGCGGGCAGATCGGCTGCGAGCCGTATATTTGCGGAAACGTCGGCTCCGGAACCGTGCGGGAAATGAGCGAGTGGGTCGAGTACCTGAATTCCGGAGGCGTTTCTCCGATGGCGGACCTTCGGCGCGCAAACGGACGGGAAGCCCCCTGGAACGTCAAATATTTCGGCGTCGGGAATGAATGCTGGGGCGGGGGCGGCTGTATGCGCCCCGAGTATTATGCCGACGTCTACCGCCGCTATCAGACCTACCTGCATGATTACGGGGACGGAAGGCTGTTCAAAATCGCCAGCGGGCCGAATGCGGACGACTACCGTTGGACGGATACCGTGATGGAGATCGCCGGCCGGTATATGGATGGGATTGCGCTGCATTACTACACGGTTCCCGGAGCATGGCAGAAAAAGGGAAGCGCTACCGAATTTACGGAAGAAGAATATTATACGACCATCCGGAAGGCGCTGCGAATGGAAGAACTTGTGGAGAAGCATTCGCAGGTCATGGACCGCCGCGACCCGGAACACCGTGTCGGCCTGGTTGTGGACGAATGGGGAACCTGGTACGATGTGGAACCCGGAACGAACCCGGGTTTCCTGTATCAGCAGAACACGATGCGCGATGCGATTGTGGCGGCGGTGACGCTGAATATTTTCAACCGGCACAGCGACCGTGTGGTCATGGCGAACATCGCCCAGATGGTCAACGTGCTGCAGGCTGTGATCCTGACGGACGGGGAAAAGCTGCTGCTGACTCCGACCTACCAAGTATTCGATCTCTACAAGAGACACCAGGATGCCGAACTGGCTGAAAGCCGGCTCAGCACCGAAGAAGCCGGGGAAGGGGAAAACCGGATTCCCGCGCTCAGCGAATCGGCCTCCGTCGGAAAGGACGGTTCTCTGACAGTGACCGTTGCGAACGTTTCCGCCCGTGAAGACCGTCAGCTTGACTGCACGCTTCTGGACGTGAGGCCGAAAACGGTGAAGGCCCGCATCCTGACCGGAAAACCGGCCGACAAAAACGACTTTGGCCGGCCGGATGCCGTCCGTCCCAAACCGTTCCGTGAGATTTCCATTGCGCCGGAGGGCTTCCGGCTGACCATGCCGGCCTGCAGCGTTCTGGAAATCGTCGCGGCTTTGAAATGACGAACGGAAGCAGAGACGTTGGGTCCGTTATCAGGCCCGGACTTTTTTCAGGTTTACGCTGAGAATCAAAAAGAGGAGAAGTAAAATGCAGACACGGAAAGAATGGATCGCTCTCTTGCATAAGATCGTATTGCCCGTACTGCGTCCGTTGGCGGAAGGGCGGCTGCACGAAACGCTGAAACCGGATCTGCTGCGGCAGTCGCAGAGCCGCACTGCGCCGCTGGAAGCGTTCGGCCGCACCGTGCTTGGGATTTCCCCCTGGCTGGCCGCCAAAGGCCTTGCTCCGGAAGAAGAGACGGCGCGCGCGGAGCTTGCCGAACTCACCCGCCGCGCGCTGGCGCAGGCTGTGGACCCGCACGGTCCGGACCGGATGAACTTTCTGGATGAAGGAAGCAACAAGCAGCCGATTGTGGACGCGGCGTTTCTTGCAAGCGGCATGCTGATCGCCTGGGAGGAACTGTGGGAGAAGAGCGAACCGGAAGCGCGGCGGAACCTTTTGACCGTCATGCGGCAGATCCGTTGCAAAAAGCCGTATTATTCGAACTGGCTTCTGTTCAGCGCGGTGGTGGAATGTCTGCTGTACCGTGCCTGTGGAAAATTCGACGAAATGCGGGTGGATTATGCCGTCAATGAATTCTGCGGGCACTGGTACGCGGGCGACGGCATGTACAGCGACGGGGAAGCGTTCCATGTCGATTATTACAACAGCTATGTGATCCATCCCCTGCTGCTGCAGGTATTGGACACGGTGGGCGACGTTTATCCCGAATGGGGCGGCTTGCGCCCGCAGGCTGTGCAGCGCGCGCAGCGATACGCCGCCGTGCAGGAAAGACTGATCGCGCCGGACGGCAGCTTTCCTGTAGTCGGGCGTTCCATCTGCTACCGGATGGGTGCGTTCCATGAGCTTGCCGATCTGGCCCGGCGCAAAGAGCTGCCGGAGGCTCTCTCCCCGGCTGCGGTCCGCTGCGCGTTGAACGCGGTGATGCGCCGCTGTATGGATGCGCCCGGCACGTTCCGGGAGGACGGTTTCCTTACGGTCGGCCTGTGCGGCAGGCAGCCCTCTCTGCGGGAGCCCTACATCAACACCGGCAGCCTGTATTTGTGCACCACGGCGTTCGCTCCGCTTGGCTTGGCGCCGGACGATCCGTTCTGGTCCCTGCCGGATGCGGACTGGACGGGAAAAGCCGTATGGGGCGGCAACGATCGCCGCGCCGACCATGCGCTGTGAGAGTCCGAAGGACACCGCGAATGGGATTTGCACCAGACCGCGCAATTGTTGCGCCGGGTTTCCGGAGGCCCTCTGCCTGTGCGGAAAACGTCCGTTCTTTCTTTTCGCCCGGATTGCAGCGTTTTGTACCAAACGACAGCGTTTTGTATCTTGCAGCCGGCACGCCGGGCTTTCTATAATTAGGAATAAGGAGGGTTTCGCCTTGCGGGTTGCACGATCCGTTCTTTTCCGGAGCGGTGGAGATTCCGAAATGGAAGCGGTATGATTTGGAAAAGAAAGAAATGGCACGCGACCGCTAAGAAACAAAACGTCCGCGGGGCGGAATCTGTCTGCCGGGAATCCGGCGGTCAAAACCGTGTCCTGCAGGCAGTAAAGGAAGGAAATATCATGGGTTATCAGCTTCAGGAACCGATTCCATGCGCCGGGTTCTACGATGTGATCGTTGCGGGAGGCGGCCCGGCGGGGTGCGCGGCCGCTGCGGCCGCCGCGCGCTCCGGGGCGAAGACGCTGCTGGTGGAATCGACCGGTGCGTTGGGAGGCATGGGTACGTCCGGCCTGGTACCGGCATGGTGCCCGTTTTCGGATCAGGAAACCATTCTTTACAGAGGCATCGCGCAGGAGGTGTTCGAGGCCTGCAAAAAGGGAATGCCCCACGTCAAGCCGGACGCGCTCGACTGGGTGCCGATTGATCCTGAGCGCTTAAAAACCGTTTACGACGACCTGGTTGCGGGCTCCGGAGCGGAGATCCTGTTCAACACCTTTATCGGGCGCGCGGAGGCGAAGGGCGGCACCGTCGAAGCTCTGGTGGCAGCCAATAAGGCGGGCCTTTCGGCTTACACGGCCAAGATTTACGTCGACTGCACCGGCGACGCGGACCTTGCCGCCTGGGCGGGGGCTCAGTTCCACAAAGGCGACGGGAAAACGGGAGAGGTGCAGATGTCGACGCACTGTTTTATCCTCTCCAACGTCGACGATTACGCCTACTGGACGGGGCCGTCGCTGCATACCAGCAATCCCGGCAGCCCGATCTACAAGATTCTGGCGTCCGGGAAATATCCGGAAATCATCGACGCCCATATGTGCAACAATACCATCGGGCCGGGGACGGTCGGCTTCAATGCGGGCCATTTGGTGGATGTGGATGGCACGGACCCGAAATCGACTTCCGAAGCTTTGATGAAAGGCCGCAAGATCGCGCGCGCCATGCGCGACGGGCTGGCGGAATTCGATCCCGCGGCGTTTGGGAATGCGTTTCTGGTGGAGACAGGCGCGCTGATGGGCATTCGGGAGTCCCGGAGAATCGTGGGCGATTATACCCTTACGGAAGACGATTATCTCGCGAAGGCGGTTTTCCCCGATGAAGTCTGCCGGTGCAGCTACTATATTGACATCCACCGTTCCCCGAAGGATAAAAAAGAGGGAAAGACGGATGATACCCTGAAAAAGTATCCCCCGTATGGGAAAGGCGAGTCTTTTGGCGTGCCTTATCGCTGCCTGACGCCGAAATCCCTGAAAAACGTGTTGGTGGCGGGCCGCTCCATTTCCTGCACGCGAGCGCTGCAGGGCAGCACGCGCGTCATGCCGGTGTGCCTTGCGGTCGGCCAGGCCGCTGGGACGGCCGCTGCCATGGCGGCCGGTTCCGGTACGGTCGACGTCCATCGCCTGGACACGAAGCTCCTGCGGGAAAAGCTGCGGAAGGCGGGCGCTTATTTTCGCTGATTCGTCCCCGCTTTTTCCGCCAGACGCCGTGCACAACCCGTCCGGCACGCAGTTTACAGACAAAATGAGCCGGAAACCGACTCGTTTTTGAGAATTCCCCATCCTGATTGGTTTAGCTTCCGTTATGATCAGATTTGCGGCGAAAACCGCAGATCTTTAGTAACGGAGGCTTTTTTATTATGACAGACAAGCTCTATGGTTATGTCCGCGTATCGACGAAGGATCAGAATGAGGATCGGCAGCTGATCGCGTTGAAGGAGTATTCGGTTCCGGAAAACAGAATCTATACGGATAAGATAAGCGGTAAGGATTTCAACCGCCCCCAGTACAGGCGGATGGTTCGGAAGCTTCAGAGGGGGGACGTGCTGGTGGTCAAAAGCATCGACAGGCTCGGACGCAATTATGAGGAGATTTTGGAACAGTGGCGATTTCTGACAAAGGAAAAACAGGCGGAGGTCGTCGTGCTCGACATGCCGCTGCTGGATACCAGAAAAAGCCGGGACCTGACGGGGACTCTTATTGCGGACATCGTGCTCCAGCTCCTTTCCTACGTGGCGCAGACCGAGCGTGAGAATATCCGGCAAAGGCAGCGGGAGGGCATAGCCGCGGCAAAAGCGCGGGGAGTTCGCTTCGGACGCCCGCGCAAGGAGATCCCGAAGGAATTTCTCGACTTGCGGGAACAGTGGCGACGGCATGAGATCAATTCGCGCGTGGCCGCGCGCCGGCTGCATGTAGCGCAGGACACTTTCCTGCGATGGGCAAATGGGAGATAAATAAAAAATTATTGGAAAATAGTAAGAATATGGTTCAGCTCCTGAATGTCGCTGTGACGGAAGGAGAACAGAAAAGACTATGATTGTAAATAAAATAACAATAATAAATCGAATAAACATATGAAAAATGACTAACTCCACTTATATAGCAGTTGCACGAAAAAGTTTGGGTTTACACCCTGCCGAACCTGGCCGGCGTCTTCAACGTGCTGCTGATGCGCACGTCTTTCAAGGGGCTTCCGGCTTCGCTGGAGGAAGCGGCATCAGGGCGCGGTTCGGAAGATCGTCATGGCGAAATCGACGGAGGAAGCCGAGAAGCTTTACAACGACATGATTTCCTTTGTGGATCAAAACGGAATGCCTGAAATCGAGAAGACCTACAATGTAAAATATCAAGAAAACGTGAAGAATTACGGAACGGGTCTGAAGAAATAAACCGTCTTCCGAAAGGCGGATGCGTTTTTCCTTTGCAGGATAAAAAGGCCGGATAGGGCGCTGGAAAGCGGTCCCTATCCGGCCTTTCCCCGTTTTTGGGGAAGTTCGGAATTGACAACGGAACAGAGTGGGAATATAATGCGGTTGAATTCACAGTCAACCGTTGCACTGGGAGGAGGGCTCCGTATGAACCCCTATACGCCGGATATTGACAAATGCGACTGCACCGTCATCCATGAGGATGTGGTCGACGACGTGCGCAGGCATATGCCGGAAGAAGAAAGCCTGCTGGATCTTGCCGACCTGTTCAAGGTGTTCGGGGATTCCACGAGGGTGCGAATCCTCTGCGCCCTTTTTGAGCATGAAATGTGCGTGTGCGATATTGCCGCGCTTCTTCAGATGACGAAATCCGCGATTTCGCATCAGCTTCGCATTCTCAAGCAATCCAAGCTGATCCGGAACCGCAGGGACGGGAAGGTGGTCTACTATTCCCTTGACGACGAGCATGTCAAAAATATTTTCGACCAGGGCCTTGCCCATGTATCGGAAAAGTGATTCTCCCTTGCAAACCGTTCCGGAAAGCCACCCGTTCTAAAGCTGACGTTCTCGTTTCTTATTTGGCCGACTGTGCGCGCTGCAGCGCGAGCAGCAGGTCCACCATGCGGCCGTAGCTCTGCACGCCGTCCGGTTGCGCATTCGCCTTCAGATAGCTGTTGTTGGCTTTTTGCGAGACTTCGGCGGCCGGGCCTTTGAACTTGTCCCAATATTCGCTGTTGAAACGCAGGTCCCGGCGGACGCCGTCGCTCAGCGCGGCGTAGACGGTCCCGGCGGTTTTGGCATCCGCGGCGAACAGGGCGTTGCTGGCATAGGTGAACGCCATCGCCGCGCCGGAGTATTGAAAATCCGCATCTGCGCTTTTTTCGCACGCGAGATACGCCGCGAAATTCGCTTCATCCTCGCGCATGAAACCGCGCAGGTGCGTCAGCTCGTGGCACATGGTGAACGGGATGGTGTATTCCGGCACGTCGGTGTTCACGTTTGCCTCGAAGGTAAACGGGAAGAATATTCCCGTGATATTGAATTTTGACATCAGCCGCGAGGAGGCGACGGGCTTCGGCGCACTGTAACCCGCCCGCAGCAGGGGATAATCCGGCTGCAGGCGGTCGTATGCTGTCCGCGCTTCCTCCGCGACGCGCCCGTAGCCGTCCGCGCGGAGTTCCATCACGGAATTGCCGTCGGTTTTCACTTCCTGCCGTAACCGGTTGGAGTCCGCAGCGAGGCTTTTGCACAGGGAAACGAGCTCCGCTTCCGACGATTCCTTTACCGTGAGGCCGCTGGTCTCGGCAAACGTGCTGCGGTGGTAGTTGATGCCGCAGTTGACGGTGAATAAAAACAGCAGCACGCCCGCAAGGCAGAAGAGGTTTACAAAAAATCTTCCGGCGATGTTCCCGCGTCTGCCTTTTCCGCGGATCAGCCGCACCGTGAAACGGACGACGGCGAAAAGGAACAGGACGGCGAGCAGGTAGACGAGCGCTTCGCCGATGGAAAAAGGCGCGACGCCCGTCACATGGTTGCCGAAGAGGGAGAGAGCCGGATATACAGTCGTGGCGTAAGTTTCCGCGAAGCCTTCCCACCGGGAGGCCAGAAACAGCAGGAAGAAGGACGCCGGAAATGTGAGCAGGAGCCAGAGCCGCCGCAGACGGAAAACGGATTTCATATTTGGAAACCTCCGTTCGGAAAATGGATGTGCCGTTTCTCATTATATCATGCTTCCGCGCGCGGTGTGTAAATCTTTTCCCGCCGTATTGTCGGGGAGGATAAAAAATGGTATGATAAATGACGGACGGTTAGGGAAAGGAGTGTGGATGGGTGCAGTTTTTTCTGAAACCGGAGAGCGGGCCGGGACTCCTTTTTTCCATTCTGAACGAGCAGGGATACCCTGCTTATGAGGCGGCAGGCGAGTTCACACCCCTTGGCTGCCGTTGTACGCTGCGCACTCCGGGCGGAATTTCGGTTGCGCGCATGACCGGCGTATGTCTGCCGAACTCGTTTCGGTGCTCCGTCGTGCAGGGAAAGCGGAAAATTCAGGTTTATCTGCACCTTGGCGCTTCGTCAAGGGTCCCTGTGCGGTTCCGCGGCGTGCGCTGGCGGTTCCGCGGCAGCCTTGTCACGCGTTCCTTCGACGTTGTGGAGGAACTTCCGCACAGCCATGCGCGGGTCGTTATGACGCACGGCCGCTGCTGGAACGGGAGCGGAGACTGCTACGCCGTTACGGTGGCGCGCGCCGAAGACGTCCCGCTGGCTCTGTGCGTCGCCGTGGCCGTAGACAGCTCGGCGCAGAATGGTTGCCTGCAGCCCGTTCCAGCCGGTTGAATATTTGACAAACGGCCTCGGCAATGCCATAATAAAAAAATCAGCATATTGCGCCGGAAAGGGCGCTTTTTTCGCAATCCGATGGTTGGAGGAAGAGAAAATGAGCAGGGAGTTAGCCAAAGCCTATGATCCGAGCGAAGTGGAGGACCGAATTTACCGCTTCTGGCTTGATCAGCATTATTTTCACGCAGAGCGCGACCCGGAAAAGAAACCGTACACCATCGTCATGCCGCCGCCGAATATCACCGGACAGCTCCATATGGGCCACGCCTTGGACATGACGCTGCAGGACATCCTGATCCGCTGGCGCCGAATGCAGGGCTACAGCGCGCTGTGGGTGCCGGGGACCGACCACGCCTCCATCGCGACGGAGGCGAAGATCGTGGAGGCCATGCGAAAAGAGGGTCTCACGAAAGAGCAGATCGGCCGCGAGGCCTTCCTCGGCCGCGCATGGGAATGGCGGAAAAAGTACGGCAGCCGCATTGTCGAGCAGCTCAAAAAACTCGGCTGCTCGTGCGATTGGGACCGCGAGCGCTTCACGCTGGACGACGGCTGCTCGAAGGCCGTGCGGGAGGTCTTCGTCCGGCTTTATGAAAAAGGGCTGATCTACCGCGGCGAGCGCATCATCAACTGGTGCCCGCACTGCAAGACTTCCATCTCCGACGCGGAGGTGGAGTTTACGGAGCGCGACGGATTTTTCTGGCATCTGCGCTACCCTTTCAAAGACGGCAGCGGCTGCCTGGAGCTTGCCACCACGAGGCCGGAGACCATGCTGGGCGACACCGCGGTCGCAATGAATCCTGCCGATCCGCGAGCCAAGTACCTCGTCGGCAAGATGATCCGCCTGCCCATCGTCGGTCGGCTCATCCCGATCATCGCCGATGAGCACGTCGTGCTGCCGAACCCCGAGAGTGAGGACGAGAAGGCCAAGTTCTCCACCGGCTTCCTGAAGGTGACGCCGGCCCACGAGGCGCGTCGCCGTGCTCACGGGTATTTTCATCCGTGACGCTATCTCGCTCATGCGTAACGGCGATTTTCTCCGAAGAAACTGCAACAGGTATATTTCGTCGTACGAAAGCTCAAACCGCTCGATTTTACTCCTCTCGAAATTAAAAATCGCTTCCAGCGCATTGAAAAGTATTTCATCGAGCTCATCTTTCCGCACCGGCAAATCGGCCATGGCTTCCTCGTGGACATGATTTTATATATGTTTACAAATTTATTTTCATATTGCAAGTATTATTTTGCTTTTTCTTTCCTCCGGCTCGGCACATGCGACGTCCGGCCACGGAAACACGATGACATTGAGCGTGTCTGCGGATTCGCCCGGCAGGGCTGATTACGAGGATGGATATGCGGCCTGCAGTTCCTCAAACGAATAGACGCGGCGGCACTCGGGCAACGACTGAAGAAATACGCGGCCAATTTTTCCGGCGGGCAGCGGCAGCGGCTGACCATCGCGCGCGCCCTGGTGGCGGACCCGCCCGTTTTGATTCTGGACGACGCCGCCAGCGCGCTGGATTTTCTGACCGAGGCGCGTCTGCGCGAAGCGCTGCGGAAGACCGGCCGCGGGCGCACCGTGCTGGTCGTCTCCCAGCGGGTGGGGACGGTGCGCGGCGCGGACCGGATTCTGGTCTTCGACGGCGGCAGAATCGTCGGCGACGGCACGCATGAGGCGCTGCTGAGGGAATGTGCCGCCTACCGCGAAATCTGCCTGTCGCAGCTCCCGGCGAAGGAGGCGCGGACATGAAGAAGCGAAATTTGCCGAAGCAGACCCTTCCGCGGCTGATGCGGGCCGTGGGGCGCTCCCGCGCCCTGCTGCTGCTCGCCGCGCTCTGTGCCGCCGCCAACGTGGCGTGCACGCTGGCCGGGCCGGCGGTCGTCGGGCGCGCGGTGGATCTGATGGCCGGGGCCGGCAGGGTGGACTTCCCCGCGCTGGCGCGCGTTCTGCTGCTGCTTGCGGCGGTCTATCTTCTGGGCAACGGCTTCCTGTGGCTGCTGACCCGCCTGACTAACCGCATTTCCTACCGAACGGTGGGCCGCCTGCGCGGCGCGCTGTTCCGCAAGCTCTGCACCCTGCCGGTCGGCTTTTTCGACCACACCCAGCGCGGCGACACGGTCAGCCGCTTCGTCAACGATGCGGACGCCGTTTCCGACGGGCTGCTGCAGGGGCTGACGGCCCTCGTGCAGGGCGTGTTCACCATTTTGGGCGCGGTGGTTTTCATGCTGGCCCTGAACCCGCCCATGGCGCTGGTCGTGATGCTTTCCGCGCCGCTCTCGTACTTCACCGCGCGCGCCATCACGACCCGCTCGCAGAAGCTGTTCCGCGAGCAGGCGGCGCAGCTCGGCCGCCTGAACGGCTACGCGGAGGAGATCATCGGCGGGCAGAAGGTCGTCGCGGCGTTCCGCTACGAGCCGCGCGCCCGCGAAAAATTCGAGAAAATCAACGCACAGCTGTACCGCACGGGCGTGCGGTCGCAGTTCATCTCCTCCCTTTCCAACCCTTCCACGCGCATCGTCAACAACCTGGCCTACGCGGCCGTCGGCGTCTTCGGCAGCATCGGCGCCATCCGAGGGACGCTCACGGTCGGGGGCATCTCCACGTTCCTGATTTACGCGGCGGTGTTCGCCAAGCCGTTCAACGACATCACGAACATCCTCGCGCAGATTCAGGCCGCCGCGGCCTCTGCCCAGCGGATTTTCAAAGTGCTGGACCTGCCACCCGAGCCGCCGGAGCCGCCGGGCGCCCTGCGGCTGGAAAGCTGTGCGGGGCACGTGCAGTTTCAGGACGTCTCCTTCTCCTACACGCCGGACCGCAGGCTGATCGAGCACTTCGACCTCGACGTCGCCCCCGGCAGCAGCATCGCCGTCGTGGGCAGAACGGGGGCGGGGAAAACCACCCTCATCAACCTGCTGATGCGCTTCTACGACGTGGACGGCGGCTGCATCCGCATCGACGGGCACGACATCCGCGCCCTGACCCGCGAGAGCCTGCGCGCCCAGTTCGGCATGGTTTCGCAGGAGACCTGGCTGTTCGACGGCACCATCCGCGACAATATCGCCTACGCCAGGCCGGACGCCTCCGACGGGGAGGTCGCGCGGGCCGCGCGCGACGCGGGCGCGGACGGCTTTATCCGCCGGCTGGAAAAGGGCTACGCCACGCCGATTGCCGCGGACGGCTCCGGCCTTTCGGAGGGCCAGCGGCAGCTGCTGGCCATCGCGCGCGTGATGCTCGCCAACCCGCCCATGCTGATTCTGGACGAGGCCACCAGCAGCATCGACACCGGCACCGAGATGCGCATCCAGCGCGCGTTCGATCGCCTGACGGCCGGGCGCACCAGCTTTGTGATTGCGCACCGGCTCTCCACCGTGCGGAACGCCGACCGCATCCTCGTGATGGACCAGGGGCATATTGTGGAAAGCGGCACCCACGCGCAGCTCCTGAAGAAAAACGGGTACTACGCGGGGCTGTACTACAGCCAGTTTTCCCGGGGCGGCGTTTAGGGCGCGCTTGACAGAAAAGTCCTTTCCCCTTATAGTTTTGTTTGGGACGGAATAAAAAACAGGAAATTCCGGTGGTAAAAACGGCCGCCGGGAATAGAAATAGTAGAAGGAACGTTCTGATGAGTAAAAAAGTGATGGTCGCCATGAGCGGCGGGGTGGACAGCTCCGTCGCGGCCCTGCTGCTGCTGGAGCAGGGGTACGAGGTCACGGGCGCGACGCTGCGGCTTTTCAGCAACGAGGAGGCCGGGCTGAAGGGGAAGCGCACCTGCTGCTCGCTGGCGGACGTGGAGGACGCGCGCGGCGTCGCCGCCCGCCTCGGCATCGAGCACTACGTGTTCAATTTCGGCCGGGAGTTCCGGCGCGACGTGGTCGCGCGCTTCGCGCAGGGATACCGCCGCGGCGAGACGCCGAACCCCTGCATCGACTGCAACCGGTACATCAAGTTCGGCAAGCTGCTGGAGCGCGCCAGACTGATGGGGATGGACAAGATCGCGACCGGGCACTACGCGCGGGTGGAGCGCGACCCCGAAAGCGGGCGCTGGCTGCTGAAAAAAGCCCGGGACGCCACCAAGGACCAGACCTATGTGCTGTACGCGATGACGCAGGAGGAACTGGCGCACACGCTGTTCCCGCTCGGCGGCCTGCGCAAGACCGAGGTGCGCGCGCTCGCCGCCGCGCACGGCTTCGGGAACGCCCGCAAGCCCGACAGCGAGGACATCTGCTTCGTGCCGGACGGCGACTACGCCGGCTTTCTGGAGCGCACGCTCGGCATCCGGGCGGAGCCGGGCAATTTCATCGACCGGACCGGCAGGGTGCTGGGCCGGCACCGCGGGCTGATTCATTACACCGTCGGCCAGCGGAAGGGGCTGCGCCTGAGCTTCCCCAGGCCGAAATACGTCGTCAGAAAGGACGCGCGCGCCAACACCGTGCAGCTCGGCGACAATGAGGAGCTTTACAGCGGCGAGTTCGTCGCGCAGAAGGTGAACCTGATTGCCTGCGAGCGCCTGACCGGGCCGAAAAAAGTCGGGGTCAAAATCCGCTACAGCCAGTCGGAGGCCCCCGCCACGCTGTTCCCGGAGGAAGGCGGCCGGGTCCGGGTGCGGTTCGACCGGCCGCAGCGCGCCGTGACGCCGGGGCAGGCGGCGGTCTTCTACGACGGCGAGGTCGTCTTCGGGGGCGGTACGATTGCGGGCGAATAGGGAAATTTACGCCGACCACGCGGCGACGGCGCCGCTTTCGCCCCGCGCACTGCAGGCGATGATGCCGTACCTGACGGGCGAGTTCGGCAACCCGTCCTCCGCCCACGCGGCCGGCCGCCGGGCGAGGCGCGCCGTGGACAACGCGCGCGCGGCCGTCGC
>ENA-UOOK01000381-UOOK01000381.1-fermentation-metagenome-genome-assembly--contig:-NODE-381-length-58154-cov-12.804437_pt1 | contig 58154 bp, 49 predicted proteins | sample MGYA00245777_ERZ724023 | MGnify/ENA primary metagenome ERZ724023 (study PRJEB28704, sample SAMN03018312) | fermentation metagenome | biome: anthropogenic terrestrial biome; feature: soil; material... | reverse complement strand
GGGTGCCCAATGGATCATTACCCAACCTGGTACGCAGTACTGGTTCAAGGTTTATTGTGACAGTGTGAAACTTTACAAGTTTCTAAATAATGTAGAATTAGCTTATGTAACTAAATACCGAAAGATAGATATTAAATATACCCCAATACAGAAATGGACAGCTGAAATGTGGGCACAACTGTGGAATTTAATTTATTTCAACATTGATGTCGCTATTTCTTCTGAATTGGATTTCTGCTGGGCGACTGATGATATAAAACGTTGGGATGCCGTGAAGATATACCATAATGCCGGCGTTACATTGGATATGCAAGATTTGTTTTTTAAAGGGCTTTGGGTTAATAAAAGTCCTTTTAATGCAAATTTGGATTATGTAAATAAAAATAAATGTTCGTGGAAATATGTGCAAGCTTTACAAGCTGTACGTTAATTTAAGGAGGTAAATATGATGACAAAAAGATTACAAGTAACATCCTTGGCAGCTATAAAAGAGCAGGCTAATGGTGAAATTATAGAACTTTCAGGTTGGACTGAAGAGCCTTTTGTTGCGAAAGTAAAGAAGGTTTCTTTTTTGGGTTTAGTTAGTGAAGGTTTAATACCTAATACATTATTAAATGCGGCTGCTGTAATTTTTAATGGCAAAACAAATAATAAGAAAGATTCCAGAGAATATGTAACAATAAATATTACAAAAGAAGAAGATGAAATAATTGTAAACTTTGAAGAGGGTGTTTCAAAAGTTGAATTGAATCCTAAAAGTTAGACAAAAACTTTTGGGGGTCAGTTCAAAAGATGAGAGGGCTTTTGTATTTTTGGTAAATAAAACGTTTGTTTATTGGAATTGCTGTTATAAATTACTTATTCAAACAGTTCTTTCTCCAACATTGCACAGAGTACATGATAAACTGGCAATGTAAGTTCTTGTACTTTATAGGTTTCTGTTGCTGGAAGAGTGAGGCATACATCACATATCTTTTTTATTTTTGATGGCTTATTCCCCGTAATTCCGATAATTTTCATTCCTATTATCTTTGCAGTTTTTGCTGCTAACACCACATCCTTAGAATTGCCTGACGTAGTTAATGCCATAAGTACATCTTTAGCACATCCATACCCATAAACCTGTTGTGCGAACACCATATCGTAGGATATGTCGTTCCCAATTGCTGTAAGAAGGGATGTTTGACTGTTAAGCGATATTGCGGGAAATGCTCTTTGAAGCTGATCCGCTATTTCTTCACCCCCTTCAATACTGCCAAATCGTTTTCTTTCACTGCCTGTTAGTTTACGCCTCAAAAGGAAACCTTTCATAAGTTCTCCAATGATATGTTCTGAATCAGATGCACTGCCACCATTGCCGCAGACTAAAGTTTTCCCTCCCTCTTTGTAACTTTTCAACAGAAGGGCGAACGCTTTTTTAATATGCACCCCTTTTAAACACGGATAACGATGGATAAATTCCTCAAAGATTGCATTTGCCTTATCCATACTTAATCTCCTTCGAATGCTACGGAAAGTGCTGCAAAATCGCCGATTTGATCTCCAAGCCGAGCAGGGACCACACGACAGTGATTACGGGAAGTCTGCAAGGCTTCTTTTTCTATAATTTTATGTGCGCTTGGCCATATAAGATCTTTATTCCTTGTAAAAATACTTCCAATCACGATAATTTCAGGATTCAAAATATCAATAAGCATTGATAAACCATATCCCAAATAATGACCACTGGTTGCATAGATCTGCCGTGCAAGTACATCTCCACTCTCTGCTGCGATAGCGATTGATTTTGCAGAAAGCTTATTGAGCGATTTATAGTCGGGACAAAAAGAAGGTCGTATACCAATTTGGAGCTTTTCCAACACCTTTATTTTAGCAAGCTGGACAATTCCTTCGCCACTACAAAAGCCCTCGAAGGAACCGGATTTACCAAATCCAACTGGCCCATTTTCTGAAAAACGAATATGGCCGACCTCCCCAGCCATGTTACTGGCTCCTGCGTAAAGTTTACCATCCAGGATCAGTCCTGCCCCCATACCAGTACCAAAAGTGAGAAAGATAATATCTTTATAACCCTTTGCCGCACCAAATCTCCATTCAGCTATCGCACAAGCATTTGCATCATTTTGAATAAAAGTAGGAATCCCGAATTTATCTTCGATAAGTTTAACAATTGGAATATAATCCCACCCATAAAGATTTGGAGGATTCATGATAACCCCTTTGGTAGAATCGAGTGGACCTCCGCAACTAATACCTATTCCAATAACTTCAGCTTTTGTTATTTGATGTTTTTCTATAATTCTGGACACACCTTGGATAATATTTATAATCGTAAATTTGGGTCCCTTGACTGCTTCAGTTGGAAAACATATCCGATCGAGAATAAATCCTTTCGTTGTTTCCTCCGGGATTTGTGCCTGGCCGAGTACGACTGCGCATTTGGTTCCTCCGATATCAATGCCGATTGAATATCTTTTCATGTTATCTTGTACTCCTGATCTATCTAATGTTTTTAAAAACGTTCAGATATTAATTTTATAGAGTGCGTTTAAAGTTTCTCCATTTTCCAAAATACCGTCTGAAAATAAACTCAGACGGTATTTTATAATATTGACTTGTTTCCATCCGAAAAAATTCCAGATTATCAAAGCTCTTACCGATTGAGAAATATCTTTGCCATGAAAATTTGCTCTGCAAATTGAATTTTCTTTAACTGAGCTTGTCTTTCGTGATCACGGAAGCGCCGGTGTCCACATTCTTGTCCTTGATGGTTCCACCCGTAAGAACCGTGACCGCCGCTTTCAAGCCCTCTTCGCCCATGACCTCCGGCCGCTGGGCGATGGTGCACAGCAGCGCGCCGCTCTTAATCAGCGAAAGCAGGGAATCGGACTGGTCGAAGCCGACGCCGACAATGTCGTCTTTGCCGGAGCTCTTGATGGCGTTGCCGACGCCGGTCGAGCACCCTTCGTTGGTCCCGAACAGCCCGACGACGCCCGAGGTAATGTAGTTGTCTGCAATATTCTGCGATTTTGCGGCATCGCCCTCGCTGTACTGGGTCGCCAGAAGCTCAAACTTGCTGCCCTCGAATACGGAGCGGAAGCCTTTTTCCCTTGCTACGGTTGAAGCCGTTGCGGAGTTGACGCTGACAATCCCGATTTTTCCGCTCGTTTTTCCCGCCTTTTTCAGGGCGTCCAGCATCTGCTGGCCCGCAAGCTTCCCCGCCGCTTCGTTGTCGGTTGCGAACGTCGCCTCGGCCTCGGTGTTCGCGGGGGAATCCACATAGACGATTTTGATGCCCTTCGATTTCGCGTCTTCCAGCGCCGACATGATGGCGTCCGGGCCGTTGGCGGCAATCAGAATCGCGTCGGAGCTGTCGGCAATCGCCGTGTTGACGCGCTCAATCTGCTGGGCGTCGTCCTTTTTGTCCGGTGCGAGCCATTTGTACTCGACGTTCCCGAGCTCGCTGACCGCTTTCTTACACCCCTTATCCACCGAGACCCAGTGCCGGTCCATGCTGTCCATGGTGATCAGCGTAATTTTCCATTTCTTGCCGCTCTGCGCGGACTGCTGGGACGCCCCCGACGCCTGGGCCGCCGAGGACGCGCCGCCGCCGGAATTGCAGCCGGCCATTGCGCCGACCACCAGCGCCGCGGACAGAATCGCTGCCAGATACCGTTTGCCTTTCATACAAAAAACCTCCCTTTTTCATAAGAGCAGCCAGAAAAGCTGCTTTAGCTGGCTTTGTTTTCGGCCTGGGCCGCCGGGGCCCTCTTCGGTTTCCTGCGCGGCCGGTTGGAGCGGATGACCACATCCAGCAGGACGGAGACAACCACAATGGTGCCGATGACGATGTTGCGGATGGCCACCGGGGCGCCCACGAACTGCAGGCCGTTCTGCAGCGTGCCCCAGATTGCCGCACCCACGATGGTTCCGGCCAGCAGGCCCTCGCCGCCGAACGTCGAGATTCCGCCGATGGCGGCCGCGGCCACGGCGAACATCTCATACATGTTGCCGGCGTCCATGGTGCCCATGCCCGCGATGGCGCAGGTCACAAGGCCGACCACGCAGGCGCAGAAAGAACTGACGACGTAAACGGTCAGCACGGTGTGCACGGCGTTGACGCCGGAGAGCTTCGCCGCCTCAAGATTGCTGCCGACCGCGTAGATGTGGCGGCCGGTGCGGGTCTTGCCGAGAAGAAAGTTAAAGACGAGGAACAGAACGACGGCAATCCAGATGGTGTTGTACAGGCCGAGAAACCTGCCGTAGTAGAAGAAATCCCGGAAGGATTTCGCCCCTTCCCCGATGGCGTCGGTGTTGTAGTTGTTGTTCACAATCTGCGCGATGCCCCGCGTGACCGTCATGGTGCCCAGCGTGGCGATAAAGGGTGGCACTTTCCACTGCGCCACCAGCAGCCCGTTCAGCACGCCGACGCCCAGGCAGATCAGCAGGGTAATCAGCGCCGCCAGCCACGGGTTCATGTGCTTTGTCATCAGCGTGGCGGAAATCATGCAGCTCATGCCGACCACCGAGCCGATCGACAGGTCGATGTTCCCCGTAATCAGCACGAAGCCCTGGCCGATGCCGATAATCAGAATCGGCGCAATCTGCCGCAGCAGGTTCTCGACATTGCGGGAAGAATAGAACGCAGGGCTCATCAGGCTGAAAACGACCAGCAGCACGACCAGCCCGAACGTGACCGTGATGACCTGCCCGACACCCCGGATGGAGAGCATCCTTTTGAAAGCGCCCGGCCTTTTTTCTTTTTCCATATTCATACCCCCGTAAACAGCCGGCCTTACCCGGCGTTTCTTACCGGTTCGGCGCCGGATTTCGTCGCATATTCCATAATCAGGCTCTGGGTGGCGTCCTCCACGGGCATTTCACCCGTAATTCTGCCCTCGCACATCACGAGAATCCGGTCGCTGATACCCAGGATCTCCGGCATCTCGGAAGAGACGAACAGGACCCCGATGCCCCGTTTCTTCAGGTCGTTCATCAGGTTGTAGATTTCCACTTTCGCGGCGACGTCGATGCCGCGCGTCGGCTCGTCAAAAATCACAACCCGCGAACGGCGTGCCAGCCACTTGGCAACGACCACTTTCTGCTGGTTCCCGCCCGAAAGCGTGGAGGCGTTTACCGCCGGGCTGGAGAGGCGGATTTTCAGGCCGTCCACGCACTTGCGGGTCATCTCCCGCTCTTTTTTGCGGTCGATTTTCCCCAGCCGGCCGGCGAGCAAATCCAGGTTGGGCAGCGAGATGTTGAACATCACGCTCTGCTTGATGCACAGGCCGTCTTTTCTCCGGTCCTCCGGCACCAGCATAATCCCCGCGCGGATGGCGTCAATCGGGCGCCGGATTGTGACCTCCCTGCCGTCGACAAAAATCCGCCCCGTTTCCTTCGGGTCGGCCCCGAAGATGGCGCGCATGGTCTCGGTGCGCCCCGCCCCGACCAGCCCGGCCACCCCGACGATCTCTCCCGCGTGCAGGTCCAGGCTGACGTCGCGCACAAGCCTGCCGGCGTTCAGGTGCCGGACCTCAAAGATCTTTTTCCCTTTCGGGGCCTCGACACGCGGGAATTTTTCCTTGATTTCGCGCCCCACCATGTTGGAGATGATCTCGGGCATGGTGATGTCCCGGAACGCCCGGGAAATAATGAACCGCCCGTCCCGCATAATCTGGACGCGGTCCGCAATCTCCGAAAGCTCCTCCAGCCGGTGGGAGATATAGATGATGCCGCACCCTTCCGCTTTAAGCCTGCGGATAATCCGGAACAGGTCGTCGATTTCGTTCGACGAAAGCGCGGAAGTCGGCTCGTCCATAATCAGCACTCTGGCATTCTCCGAAAGCGCCCGCGCGATTTCGACCATCTGCTGCTTCGAGACCGACAGGCCCCCCACCGTCTGGGAGGGGTCGATGTCGAGGTGCAGTCTGTCGAGAATCTTCCGGGTTTTTTCGGTCATCTCTTTTTTCTGGATCACGCCCCGGTGCGATTCCTCGCAGCCGAGAAATACGTTTTCCATGACCGAAAGATGCCGGCAGAGGTTCATCTCCTGGTGGATCACGGCGATGCCCATCTCCTGCGCCTGCTTCGGGCTCAGGTCGCCCACCGGCTTCCCGAACAGGCGGATTTCTCCTTCGTCCCGCGTGTAGACGCCGCTCAGGATGTTGATCAGCGTGGATTTCCCCGCTCCGTTCTCGCCCAGCAGCGCCAGAACCTCCCCCGCCTTCAGGTGCAGGGACACGTCGTCCAGCACTTTTACCCCGAAAAAGCTCTTGCTGATATGGTCCATTTCAACGATGTATTCGTCCATCCAGTCCACCTCGCCTTTCCCGCTTTTCTGCGGCTGCAAACAGTATAGCAGGCGTTTGTCTTTTCGGTAAGGGGGCGGGCTTTTGAATTATGGGGGGTGTCTTTCGGTATTTATGCCTTTTCTTTAAATATTTGGGAAAAGTTTTTAGTCAGTATGCTTTTCTCCTGCAGACGTGATTCCTTCGGACCGGAACAGATAGAATTTTTCTTTTGGGTATTCGGCGCTGAAGTGGCCGTTTTTCAGCAGAATCAGCCGGTCGGCCGGCACCAGAGAATCCGCGAAGTTGACCATCAGCAGGACAACGGTAATGCCTTTCTTTTTCATGTCCTCAATCAGCGAAATCAGGTGCATGCGCAGGTACATGTCGAACCCGTCGAAGGGCTGCACGCAGAGCACGAGCTTCGGCCGGCCGAGCTCCACCCGGTAATACACCAGGTCGCAGAGCTGGCGCGGGCTCAGGCGCGCGACGTTCTGCTCGTAGATGCAGTTCCCGACGACCGGCAGAAAGGTCTTCAGGACATACTTTTTCACCTGCCGGCTCAGCGGCATCCGGTTCCGCTTCTCGCCGATTAAAAAGCAGAGGTTGTCCAGATAGCTCATGTCTTTAAAGACCATCCGCCGCGCCGGGTTCTGGGCGATGCAGACGACCCCGTTCGCCACGGCGCGCTGCGCCGAGCGCAGAGAGAACGGCCTGCCGCAGAAGCGGATTTCGCCGCTTTTCGGGCGCAGGCGCCCGGTCATGAGCGCCGCGATGTCGCGCAGGACCGTGTTGCTCATGTCGAGCAGGACCGTGCATTCCCCCTCGAGGACGCGGAACGACAGCCGGTCCATGTTGTCCGTGCACACATCCCGGAAAGTCAGGATTTCCGTGCCGGCGCGCCCCGGCTCTGTAAGCTGCGTGAGAATGTTGGCGTACTCCCCGATATAAAACGGAAGGACGTTCCGGCTGCTGTATTCGCCGCGGTCGAAGACTTTCAGGATGGTTCCGTCGCGCATCAGGGCGACGCGGTCGCAGATTTTGAACGCCTCCTCGTGGTGGCTGCAAATATAGAGGAACGAGACGCCCCTGCCGCACAGCCGGCGAAGCAGTGCGTGAACCTGAACGAGGTCGGCGGCGCTCACCGAGTTGCTGATGTCCCGCACCACGATCAGCCGGGCGCCCGTGATAACCGCCCGCAGCAGTTCCGCCATGCACTTTTCGCAGGGGGTCAGGTTCGCGGCCAGTTCGCTGCCTTCCAGACGGACGCCGATTTCCGCCGCGACGCGCCGGAGCTGCCCGTTGAGCGTCCGGCGGCTGAGCCAGTACTTTTTCATGCCCGGCCGAAGCACAAAAACGTTGTCGGAGACGGTCAGGTCGTCTACCAGGCGGCTGCGCTGCTCGATTACCGCGGCTTTGTTGTACGTCATGGTGCTGTGCCGGTAGTTGTTGACGAGGGTCTCGTTAAAATAAACGCGCCCGTAATGAATGGGCGTGTTCCGGCAAATCAGGCGAATCAGGGATTCCTCGCCGATTTTGTTGAGGCAGACGAGCCCCATGATTTCCCCCTGAAAGATGTGCAGGTTAAAATGGTCCAGCAGGGCTGCGCCGCCCTGGAGGGTTGTGACCTGCTCCAGGCGCAGAATCTCATCTTTCATACGTGTTTTTCCCGTCTTTCCGAATCAGGGGAAGGGTGATTTCCACGTCGGTCCCCGCGCCGGGGGTGCTGTTGATGCAGATGCCGTACTCTTCCCCGAACAGCAGCCGGATGCGGTTGTTCACGTTTACCATGGCGATTCCGCCGTGCGACTCCTCGTCCGGCTGGATGTAGTCCAGCGTCATGTTGCCCATCCGGTCCCGGATTTCCCTCAGGCGCTCCGCCGTCATGCCGATTCCGTTGTCGGAGACCGTGATAATCAGTCTTTTCGGCGTGGATTCTATCTTGATGCGCAGGCGGCCTTTGCCCATTTTCTGCTCGATGCCGTGGTAGACGGCGTTTTCTACGATGGGCTGCAGGGTCAGCTTCGGCAGGTAATAGGACAGGATGTCGGGGTCCTGCTCTTCGTCGTACTCGACCGCGAGGCTCAGCTTTTCCCCGAAGCGGTACCGCTGGATGATGTAGTAGTTGCGGACGTTCGCAAGTTCGGTCCCCACCGTGACCAGATTGTCGGAGCTGGAGATGGTGTACCGGAAAAACCGCGCCAGCGCCTCCGTCATCCTCGCCACATTGTCCAGCCCGGCGCTGAGGGTCTCCCCCCGGATTCCCTCGAGCGTGTTGTACAGAAAATGCGGATTGATCTGGTTCTGGAGCGCCAGATACTGCGCCTGCTTTCTCGTGGCGCTGATCAGCTTGTCGTTGCTGATGATGTCCTGCACCTTTCGGATGGCCTCCTCAATCACGGGGTCGAACGCGGTCGGCACTTCAAACAGGCCGTGGACCGTGTACCCCGTAACGAAAAGCTGCAGGGCCCGGGAGCTTTCGAGATAAGGGCGGTGAATCCACCGGCGCCACACGAGGGCGAACCCCGCGATGGCGGCAGCTTCGGCCGGCAGCAGAAAATAATGCTCCCCTTCCCGGAGCGCGAACGCCGCGCGAATGCCGAGAAAGACAACGGCTGCGGCCAGAGCGGCGGCGGCCGTCAGACGGATGCGGGCCGACAGGTATCGGAATTCCTTTCGTTTCATTGCGCGCCCCCGTCATGAATACAGTTTGCGGTACTGGTTGGGTTTCAGGCCGGTGTATTTTTTAAAGTTTTTGGCGAAGTATTTCAGGTCGCTGTAGCCGGCCTGCTCGCAGACGGAGGAAACGCTGAGGTCCGTCTCCCGCAGCAGGCGTTTCGCCTCGTCCATGCGCACGCCGGTCAGGTATTCCACAAAATTGCCGCCGGTCTCTTTTTTGAAGAGCGTGCTGAAGTAGGCGGGGCTGAACCCGACGGCGCCGCTGACCTGCTCCAGCGTGAGGGGGCTTTTGAAATGCCGGCGGATGTACTGCTTCGCCTGCCGGATGGGCCTGGTGTCCCTCTGCTTTTTCTCTTCGAGGACCCGGTCGAGCAGCTTCGAGACGGCGAAGGAGACATACCGGAAAAGCTGTTCTTCCGAGCCGCAGCGGCCCGCGCGGGTCCGGAATTCCCGTTTCAGCGCGTCCGCGTCGCCCATCGGGACGCGGTTGTTCCTCAGATGCATCAGGAACATCAGAAACGCCTGGGAAGCGATGTAGAAAAGTTCTTCCCCGCTCAGCTTTTTCTCGGCGGCGGCTCTGCGCCTGAGGCCGTCCAGACAGGACGCGACGCCGTTCCCGTCCAGCAGCTCGGTCGCCGGCCCCAGAAAGCGGTCCAGCTCCGCGAGAAGGGCGTCCGCCTTTTCCCGCCCGGCCCCGGCCGGCGCGCCGGCAATCAGCCGGCCGGTCCCTTCCCGCAGCCTCTGGTACACGGCGAGCTTTGCCGAGCGGAAGCTTTCCGGAAGCTCCCGAATATCATGAACCGGCGTTCCGGCCCCGACCGTGAATCTCACGTTCTCGAATGGAAATTTCCGCAGCAGAAGCCCCTCCGGCAGCGATTTCATGATGCCGCGGATATCCTCTTCGCGCTCCGGCGCGTAGTTGAGGATGCACCAGACGGCGCTGTCTCCGCCGTACGCCCCAAAATCGTGGCAGGTTCTGCCGAACGGCTCGGAAGCGGCCCGCAGAATCTTTTCTTTCAGGACCGCCACGGTCCTGTCGCACTCTTCTTCATAGCCGCAGTCGATTTTGATCCCGAGGGCCCGGAATACGCCCGGCCGGAACGAAAAGCGGTAGGCGGCGTCTGCGGATTCCGGCGTCAGGTCTGCGGAAAGCTCTTTCCCCGCCAACAGCGCGGCAAACAGGCTGGCGCGCAGCTTTTCCGCGCTGTTCCTGAGCTGCTCCTCCATTGATTTTTCCCGACCGGCCTGGGCGTTCCGCCGATCGTACACGGTCCGGATGCGGTCCAGCGCGGCGAGCAGGTCCTCCTTTTGAATCGGCTTCAGCAGGTAGTCGCTGACCCCGTATTGAATCGCTTCCTGCGCGTATTTGAAATGCTGATACCCGCTGATTACGATAAACTCGAGGTTTTGCTTCGCGCTTTTGGCGCGGCGGATCATCTCGAGGCCGTCCACGCCCGGCATCCGGATGTCGGTAATCATCAGGTCGGGGGAGAGCGCCCGGACCAGGTTCAGGGCTTCGAGGCCGTTCCGCGCCGTCCCCACGATTTCCATATCTATTTTCTTCCAATCGACAAGGTTCTGAATCAGCTGGCAGATTTTTTCCTCGTCGTCCGCTATCACGACTCGAATCATCGGTTCTCCTTTCCCGGCAGCGCGCCGTGCGGTTCCCGCGGAATTTGCGAAAGCGCCGCGAAGCCTTTCGGGCTTTTTGCGCCGATTCAAATACTATAATGAATCTGCATAAAAGTCAATCAGAAAGCGACCTGATTTTAGCGCTTTGGAGCAAGAACGGCAGCGGAGGACAGGGACTTGGCAGACTGAAAAATCCGCATGAAGTCCGGCTCTCAGGCTTCATGCGGATTTTTAATGCGGCGGGCTTTTTGGGGGAAAGGTGCGTCCGGCGCCGGCTCACGGTCTGCGGTTCAGGTCCCGGACGGACGCGCGCCTGATGAGCGTGGTCTTTATCAGCTGGGTCTGGGGGAACCGGCTGTAATCGCCCTTCACGCGGCGCACAATCAGCTCGGCTGCGCGCTTCCCCATTTCGTCGAAGTTTTGGACCACCGAGGTGATGGGCGGGTCCGTGCTGTTGAAAATCTCGTCGTCGTCAAACGTGAGGAACGAAAGGTCGTCGGGAAGGCGGACGTTCAGCTCGTTTGCCGCCGTCAGGGCGCCGATGGCGATGTCGTGCCCCAAAGACAGAACCGCGGTCGGGCGCTCTTTCAGAAGCATCAACTTTTTAAACTGGTCGAAACCGGTCTGAATGGAAAAATCCCCGCCGTGTATTTTTTCAGGCTGAAACGGCAGATGCGCATCGGCGAGGGCGGAGCGGTACCCCGCGATTCGCTCCCGGATGGAGTAGCTGCCCGTGTCCCCGCACAGCACGTGGATGTTGCGGTGCCCGCAGCTGAGCAGGTATTCCGTCGCTTCCCGGGTGCCCGCCCGGTTTTCCGAGGCGATGAAGTCCGATTTGGAATTTGAGGGAAGCTGGTCGATGCAGATGACCGGAATTCCGCACTTTTTCAAATCTGCCAGAAAAACGGGGGCAGTGCTGCTGCAGGGAAAAAAAATGACGCCGGCGACCTGTTTGCTCAGCAGGAACTGCAGGTCCCTCAGATGGTTTTCGGAGCCCGCGCCCCTGTCGTAGCCGCTTATCATGGTGGAATACCCGTAGGTCCGCAGGGCCGTTTCAAACGTGTTGCAGAACGAGCCCCAGAAATAGTCGCCGATGTCCGGCAGAAGGACGCTGATGGTCAGCGCCTTCTGCGCCCTGAGGCTGCGCGCCGCCTGGTTGGGGACGTACCCCAGCCGCCGGATGCTCTCCTCGATTTTTCGATGGCTCTTCTCCGAAATTTTCTTGTCGTTGAAATATTTTGAAACGGTTGAAAGCGACAGATGGGTATCCGCCGCAATATCCTTTATGGTCAATGAAGCACTCCCCTTAAGCAGGCCCGGTTTTGTCTCGCCTATCTCTCGCCGCGATTGGATTATAGCACACTTTGCGGAGAGAGACCATATATTCCGGAGAATAAGCAAAACGTTTATAAATGAATAGATCTATAATATGATATAAAATTAGATAAATACCACATTTATATATTATTATATTGTGATTTATTATTGACATAAATTTTAATTCATGATATTATTGTACTGCAAAACGAAACGTTATTAAGTTAAAGGAGGATGCGTAACTCTATGAAAAGGCTTTTTTCGCTTATCCTGGCGCGCTGCCTGCTTCTGTCTCTTGCGGCCTGCGCGAACGGCTCCGGCTCCGGGGAGGGGGCCCAGTCCACACAAAACAGCAAAATCACCCTGAGGGTGGCCTCCCGGTACGGGTCCGACGTCCCGGACGAGAACTATTACCGCCAGAAGGTGGAGGAGTTCAACAAGACCAACAAGGACGGCATCACGGTTCAGATGGACAACATCCCGACGGAATCGGACTATCTGAACAAACTGAGGACATCTTTCGCCGACGGGGACACGCCGAACGTGTTCATCGAGTACGGCGGCTCCCGCACGCTGGATTATGTGAAGTCCGACGCACTGGTCAACCTGAAGCCCTACCTGGACAAGGACCAGACCTGGTACAAGAGCTTTAAGTCCCAGTATTGGTCGGAGCTGCAGTACAAAGGCTACGACGGGACCTGGGGTGTGCCGTTCAAGTCGTACATGGTGGTTGTCTATTACAACAAGGATATTTTCAAAAAGCAGGGGCTGACGGTGCCGAAAAGCTTCGACGACCTGCTGAAAATCTGCCAGAAGCTTAAGGGCGCGGGAATCGCGCCGTTCCAGGTTGGCGAGAAGGATGTTTTCCGCCTCGGGCATTTCCACAACTGCCTGGTCATCAAGTCGCTGGGCACCGACGCGGCGTCCAAGCTGGCCGACCGCTCCCTCGCTTACGACAGCCCCGAGATGAAAAAGACGTATCAGGTCATCTCCGACATGTGCAAAAAGGGATATTTCGGGAACGATATTCTGAATACGGACTACAACACGGAAAAATCCGCCTACGCTTCCGGAAAATGCGCGATGCACTGGGACGGTTCCTGGTATGTGTCGGAGATTTACGGAAAGGACATCTACGACAAGACCGGCGTCTTCCAGTTCCCCTACCTCAACGAGCAGTATCAGGACCAGGAGCAGGGCGGTTCCTCCGACATGTGGTTCGTGTCGAAGCTGAACAAGTCCCAGGCGGAAATCGACGCCTCCGTCAAGTTCCTGAAATACATCACGTCGGAGGAGTACACCGCGGGCAACAACGAGATCGCTTCCGTGCTGTACCCAATCAACTTTACCCCTACGGCCAAGACCCCGAAGAATCCCCTGCTGGACGAAATCAAGAGCATCCAGAACAAAACGAAAAAGTTCCACACGGACCTCCAGAACGACGACCCCGATTCCCATATGCTGGACACCGTGCGCAACGCGCTTCAGGGGCTGGCCATGGGCAATTCGCCGGACCAGTGCGGGAAGGAAATCGTGAACAGCATCAAACAGAACGCGCAGTAGCCTGATTTTTCAGGGAACGCCGTGAGTGCCGGGCTTTCCGCTGTGCGGGTCCGGCACCGTCTTTAAAATCCCGCTCTTTAAAGGAAAGAGGCAAAACTATGGAGCGAAACAAAGCGAAGGACAGAATCATCCCGCTTCTGCTTCTTCTTCCGGCTTTACTCATTTATTTTGCTTTCATCGTCTACCCGGTCTTCAGCACGGTCCAGCTGTCTTTCTTCAGCTGGAGGGGAATTTACGGGGCGCCCAAAACCTTTGTCGGCTGGGACAATTTTGTCCGCGTTCTGAACGACGGGAGCTTTTGGAATTCCATGCTCAATTCCGTTTATTTTCTGATCGGCGGCTTTGTGATTCTGATGCCCCTGTCCTTCGGCCTGGCCCTTCTGATCACCTCGAAGCTCAAGTTCACCCGGCTGATGAAAACCGCCTATTTCATGCCGGTCATGCTTTCCACCACCGCAGTGGCCCTGATGTGGGTTTACCTTCTGAACCCGACTTACGGGCTGGTCAACGGGGTGCTCCGCCTGCTGGGCCTTTCCTCCTGGTGCAGGGAATGGCTCTCTACGCCGACCCTGAACGTCTGGTGCGTCGTGCTGGTCAACGAGTGGATGTACGCCGGGTACAACATGCTGATTTTCGCCTCCGGCCTGGTTGGGATCCCCTCGGACCTGTATGAGGCCGCCGCCATCGACGGCTGCACCGGCTGGAAAAAAGTGTTTTACATCACAATCCCCCTGTGCAAGGATTCCTTCAAGGTCTTCTCCATCCTCTGCATCACCGGGTGCCTGAAGACGTTCGACCTGATTTGGGCCATGACGAAGGGCGGGCCGAACCGCAGCTCCGAGACCCCGGCGACCCTGCTTTACAACGAGGCGTTTACCTTCAAGGCGTTCGGGAAAAGCAGCGCCATCGGCGTGATTCTGCTGGTCCTGGGGATCGCCCTCAGCCTGGCCGTAAACCATGCGTTCCAGAAACGGGAAGAGCAGAGGTGAAATAGGATGAAAAAAAGAACAACCGGAAAGGCCGTCGTTTATTTCCTCGCCGCGCTTTGGCTGATCATCACTTTTTTTCCCCTGGTCATCACTTTTCTGTGCTCGGTCAAGGACAACGAGGGTATCAACCTGGGGATGTTCAGCCTGCCTGAAAAGTGGCTCTGGTCCAACTATTCCGACTCCCTCCGCTCCGCCCATATCGGCACGGCCGTGCTGAACTCCATCGGGCTGGCCCTGGCTTCGACGGCAATCGTCACGCTGGTTTCCCTGATGGCGTCCTATGTTCTGTCCCGCAAAAAGTTCAGGCTTCGCGGCGCGGTTTACGATCTGTTCATCATCGGGACCATGGTCCCCGTTTACTGCACCGTAATCCCGATCTCGTCCCTGGCGACGGCCGTGCACGGCAAAAACACCTACTGGTTCATCATGCTGGTCTACGTCGCGTTCAACATGTCGATTGCGATTTACCTGATGACGGGGTACCTCAACGGCATAGACAAAGAAATGGACGAGGCGGCCATCATCGACGGATGCAACGATTTTCAGCTCCTGTTCCGCATTTTGACGCCGGTCTCTGCGCCGGTCATCGCCACCGAGGCGATTCTGACGTTCGTGACCTGCTACGGCGAGCTGCTCTTTTCAATGTGCCTGCTGACGGACGAGAAAAAATATACGATAGCGCGCGCCATGCTCGCGTTCTCGGGCGGCTACCAGCAGAGGCTCGGCCCCATTTTTGCGAGCATCATCCTCGCCGTGCTGCCCATGATTCTGATTTACGTGCTGTTCCACGAAAAAGTGCAGTCCGGCATGCTGGCCGGCGCCGTAAAAGGCTGACTTCGGCCGGGGCGGGGCCGCCCGCAGAAAAAGGAGGGGATTTCTGCCAATTACCGTTTGAAAATGCTATAATCACAATTGGAATACGGGCGGTCCCGATTTCCGCCCAATGCGAAAGGTCGTTGCCTATGGCGGTTACAATCAAAGATGTTGCGCGAATGGCCGGCGTTTCCATGTCGACGGTCTCCAAATACATGAACGGGAAGAGCATCCGCGACGGCAGCCGCGCAAAAATCGAAAAGGCCGTGCAGCGGCTGCATTATTTCCCCAACGGCTTCGCCAGGGGCCTGCGGACTTCAAGGACATATTCCGTCGGCGTCCTCACGGATTCCCTGCGGAACCAGTACATCGCCAAAATGGTCTATTCCATTGAGAAATACCTGAAAAAGGCCGGCTATTCCATGATTTTGTGCTGTCACCAGGACCAGCCGTCCACCATCAGGGAACTGGTCCGCTTCCTCTGTGAAAAGCAGGTGGACGGCATCATCGTGGAGTCCATCTACAGCAGGGAGTCGATTTACGAGAAGGAAATCTGGCAGCCCACCGTCCGGCAGCATATCCCCATCGTGTGCATGGACCGCCCGCAGGAGGAAAACGGGGCGTTCGACTGCGTGATGTCCAACGGGGCCAGCGGCACCTATCAGGGGGTGGAATACCTGGTGCGGCACGGGCACAAAAACATCGCCTTTCTCTCCGGCACCAACTACAACAGCGGGCTTATCGCCGCAAAAGACCGTCTGCGCGGCTATACCCGCGTGATGGAGGACTACGGTCTTCCCGTCCGGCCGGGATATGTGCTCAAGGGCGACTTTTCATTCGATTCCGGCTACCGGGCCATGCGGCAGTTCGTCAATCTTTCGCCCCGGCCGACCGCGCTCTTTATCTCAAACTACAATATGTGCCTGGGGGCGATGCGGGCGCTCCATGAGTTCGGAATTCAAATCCCGGAAGAGCTTTCCGTGGTCACGTTCGACGATTTGGAGTTTTCCGTGATCTGCCGCCCGAAGCTGACCGCGGTCCGCCAGCCGGTGGAAGATATCTCCGAAGAGGCCGTCGCCCTCCTGCTCCGCAGGATTCAGGGCGACTATGCCGACTTTCCGCGTCTGGTCAAGCTGCCCACCGCGCTGATTGCGCGGGACTCTGTAAAAGACCTGAACCGGGACGAAAAATACAAGGGAGTAGTTTTTTATGAAGGATACAAAACAACAATGGTTTAAAGATGCGAAGTTCGGCCTGTTCATCCACTTCGGGCTTTTTTCCATTCTGGCCGGCGAATATAAGGGCGAAAGGACCGACAGGATAGCGGAGTGGATCATGAACCATCTGAATATTCCCCGGGACGAGTACCGGAAGCTGGCGTCCCGGTTCGACCCCGCCGAATTCGATGCGGACGAAATCGTCCGGCAGGCAAAAGAGTGGGGGATGCGCTATATCGTCTTTACGACGAAGCACCACGAGGGTTTCGCCATGTACCATTCCCACGTGAGCCCCTACAATGTGGTGGACGCGACGCCCTGCCACAGGGATATTCTGAAAGAGCTGCAGCTTGCCTGCGAAAAATACGGCCTGAAGCTCGGGCTGTACTATTCCCAGGCGCAGGACTGGGACGACCCCGACGGGTACGTCTCCGGAAAAGACAATTCTGGCAAGGACTTTCAGGCGTATTTCGACCGCAAGTGCCTGCCCCAGGTCCGGGAATTGCTCACGGAGTACGGGGACATCGCGCTCATGTGGTTCGACACCCCCATGGGCATTACCCGGGAGCAGACCCAAACCCTGTTCAATCTGGTCAAGTCCCTCCAGCCGAACTGCATCGTCAGCGGCCGCATCGGGAACAACATGGGGGAATATATGACGACGGCTGACAATTTCATCCCCCGTTTGCCTTACCGCGGCGACTGGGAGGTACCCGCCACCCTGAACGACACCTGGGGGTACAGCAGATTCGACCACAACTGGAAAAAGCCGGACGATATCCTCCGCCTCCTTCTCAAAATCAACAGCCGGGGCGGGAACTACTTGCTGAACATTGGGCCGGAGGCGTCCGGCAAAGTCCCGGACGAAAGCATCGCAATCCTGAACGCCGTCGGAGGCTATGTCCGCAAAAACCGCGACGCGATCTTCGACACCAAACGGGTCGACGGATATGCGTATGAGCTGGAGTGGGCGGAAATCACCAGAAAAGACCACAAGCTGTTCCTCCACATGCTGACCCCGAAGAAGCGGATTGAGCTGCTCAACATCGGGAACCATATCAAAGAGGTGACCGTTCTGGAGGACGGAAGGAAGCTGCCGGTCCAGACCAGCGTGAGCTGCGAAGGCGCCTCGATGATTGAAGTGGAGCTTCCCAGAGACCTGCAGACCCGGAAAAATTACTGCGTCTGCTTTGCTCTGGAGGAAAAGGAACCGATCTTCGAGCCCCTGCTCGACTGAAGACATTCGGAACAGATTCCTTCTGAGCCGGACGCCGGCCCGTCCTTATTTAAAAAAAGAGGATTGCTGCAAAATTGAACCGCATCCCGTCAAGAGGACAATGAAATAATATAAATTTTTATAAATTTTTTCGGCCAGCGGCAGAAGCAAATCTGCTGTTGGCCACTTTTTACGCGGCGAGACATTGTTTGTACTTCTCCAATGGCGTTAAGACACCCAAATTTCGCTGTACACGACGAGTATTGTAATAGCGAATGTAGCGCTCAATCATCCTGATGAGTTCTTGCTTGTGGGTGAAGTGCCTGCCATAATAGCGCTCCCGCTTGAGGATGCCCCAGAAGCCCTCCATTGGGCCGTTGTCGATGCAATGCGCCACTCGTGACATGCTTTGTGTCATGCCAGCCTTTCCAAGTTTGTTATGAAACGTACGGTTTGTATACTGGAAACCTCTGTCGCTGTGGAAAAGCGGGTGCACACCAGGATTTTTCCTGACGGCCTTGTCCAAGGTTTTGAATACCAGCGGATTGTCGTTGTGCTCACCGATCTCAAAAGCAACGATGCACCTGTCACAGAGGTCAAGGATGGCGCTGAGATAGAGCTTGTGGACTTCTATGCCCTCATACCATTTGAATTCCGTCACGTCGGTGAGCCACTTTTTGTTGGGCTTTTCGGCGTGAAATTGACGGTTCAGAAGATTTTCAGCGAGATACTGCGGAGCCTTTGCCTGCCGGGTACAGCCGTGATATGCGTACTTGATGGTGGACTTTATGTCCCTTGCCCGGCAGATGCGCAAGACACGTTTGTCATTGACGTGAATGCCCCGGTCATGTCGCAGGTCGTCGTTGATGCGGCGGTAGCCCTTATCGGGACTTTCTATATGAATTTTCTCAATCTTGTCGGTAAGCTGCTCGTTCTCAATGGCCCGGCGGCTGAGCTTGCCGGAAGTCCAACGGTAGTATGCAGAGCGTGAAACGCAAAGAATGCGGCAGCACAACTCTTTAGAGGCATGACAGTCCTTCGAATATGCCTGAATTGCACGGTAGAGTCGGAGCTGCCTTACTTGTCCCAAGCATCCCTCCTCTCCAACTCTTTCACTTTTTTTAACAGATTCACCTCTGTTTCAGCTATGTAGAGCTGACGCTTTAGCTTTTCATTCTCAATCCGGAGACGTTCCAGCTCTGTTCTCGGTTCTTGCTGTGCCGTTCGCTGTCCGCGGCGATCTTCCAGTCCAGCTTCTCCAAGCTTTTCGTACTTCTTAACCCATGTATATACCTGCTGGTAGCTGACCGCGTACTTTACCGCTGTCTCGCCGTAATTTCTTCCTCCGGTTATACATGCCAGAGCGATTTCTATTCGCTCCGCCTCTGTCGTCTTTCGTGCTTTCGTCGTGTATGAACCTCCTGTATTTCCTTTAAGTTCTCCATGACTATGATACACCTTTATCCAATTTTGCAGAGCATGTCGGGAGCGAATTTTATACTTTTTGCAGATATCTTTTTGGCTGCCCTTACCGGATAAGTAATCTTTTGCGGCGTTTTCCTTTAAGGACTTTAGATATACCGGATTCCTTTTTATGTATCTGATTCCGCGCTTTCGCCTCAGCCCATTTTCTCCCTTCACTTGATAGGTTTTCGCCCAACGCATGATTGTAACCCGATTTACACCAAGCATCCCACCCAACGTTATCGCGCTTTTGTCTCCTTGTATATATTTTTGCGCTGCCCAAACTTTTTTATCCAAACTGACCTTTTCGCTCATAACAATGCTCCCCCTATCGTTGACAGTTTTCTTTTTCACTGTCTTCCATAGAGGGAGCATATCAATTTTGCGGCGGCCCTTTTCGGGCATGGGAACGAAAATGCGCGGGCAGGCTGCTAACCGGCCCGGCTCGCCCGAAGCGCCGGCCTGGTGCAGAAATAGAGAATCAGGCCGAGCCCCAGCCCCGCGAGCAGGGGGACGATCCAGCCCATCCCGATGGAGAAGAAGGGGACGCACCGGCGGTAGAAATCCAGGATTCCCCGCACCGCGGGCTGGGCGGTGACGCTCTGCGGCAGGGCGTTCAGGCAGTCGGCGGCCGCGTCGAACAGCGTGAACAGAATCGTCGGCAGGGAGACGCACCGGCGGTTGTGAAACAGCGGCGAAAGCAGCGCGAGCAGAATCAGCGCGATGGCCAGCGGATACAGCAGCATCAGCACCGGAATTGAGAACGCGATAATCTGCGTGAGGCCGACGTTCGCAATCAGGCACGAAACCGCGGTGAACAGGACGGCGCAGGCCCTGTAGCCGAGAAGGTTCGGGAAAATGCCCTGAAAGGTCTCGGCGCAGGCGGTAATCAGGCCGACGGCGGTTTTCAGGCAGGCGAGGGTCACGATCACGGCGAGGAGCACGCCGCCCCATTCGCTGAAATAGTAGCGGGCCACCTGCGCCAGAGCGATGCCGCCGTTTTCGGAAAGCTTCAGCCGCCCCATGCTGGAGGCGCCGATGTACCCGAGAAAGCCGTAAATCAGGCCCATCAGCACCATGCTGATAAAGCCGGATTTCAGCGTGCCCGCCGCGATGCTTCTGGGGCTTTTCAGCCCCAGGCCGCGCAGCGACCGCACGACGATGATACCGAACGTCAGCGAGGCGAGGGCGTCCATGGTGTTGTAGCCCTCCGTGAAGCCCTTGAAGAACGGCACGGACCGGTACGCGCCCTGAACCTGCGCGGCGCCCACACTCCCCATGGGCCTTGCCAGGCTGGTGACGATTAAAACGGCCAGAAAGACAAGGAACAGGGGATTCAGAATCTTGCCGACCGAGGTCAGGATTTTGCTCGGCCGGAGGGCGAAGAAGAGCGCGGCGGCGAAGAACAGAATCGAGAAGCAGGCCAGCCAGGCCGTCTTATAGGGGTCCGGGACGAACGGGTCGACGCCGATTTCATAGGACACGGTGGCGGTCCTCGGCAGGGCGAAGAGCGGGCCGATGGTCAGGTACAGCAGAATGGTCATCGCATAGCCGAAAACGGGGTGCACGCGGCCCGCCAGGTCGAACAGGCCGCTGCTTTTGGAGACGCCGATGGCCGCGACCCCCAGAAACGGCAGACCGATTGCCGTAATCAGGAACCCGAGGGTCGCGGGCCCGACGGCGCTGCCGGCCTCCTGCCCCATGTGAACCGGGAAAATCAGGTTTCCCGCGCCGAAAAACAGGCCGAAAAGCATGCTGCCGACGGTCAGATAGGATGCCGCCGATAATTTTTTCTCCATTTTTCTGAATGCTTCCTTCCTAAGAGCTCCAGGAAAAATCCGCAGTCCGCGGGGTGCGGGCGCGCAGAAAAAAGAGCATAAAAAAACTCCGTCTCCGATTTCGGAATCAGAGACGGAGATGCTTTCCCCGCGTTACCACTCTGCTTGCCACTTCCTTGCGGCCTGCTCGGCCGCATCGGGCGGACCCCGCCCAATGCGCCCGCCGCTAACGGGGCGAAACCGGCCCGGCTTACTGGCCTGCGCGTTCGGCGGGGCTGCTGACGGGCGACGCCGCCGCGGAGCATCCTGCCGCTTCTCATCAAACAGCGGCTTTCTGGGAGGAGAGGCCCCGCGGCTTTTACCCGGTCTTTGCATTTACAATATTTTATTATTCATCAGTGTAGCATGCGCCCTGCATTTTGTCAAGGGCTTTTCTGCGTGCCTTCATGCGTGGCCTTCCCCGGCTCAGGGCACGGTAATCACGCAGCGGCGCGTCCCCTGCCTGCCGGGCGACCGGGAATACACGGCCGTGCACCCGGCGCCCACGGCCTGGACCTTCACAAGGAAACACCCGCCGTAGGGTTTCTGGTAAATCAGCCTGAGAACCTTGGAGTTGCCGCTCTGGAACAGCGGCGTGCCGGAAATCCCGTTCGGCGTGAACTTGAACTGGTAGGTTTTCCCTTTCCGCAGGGTCAGCGCGGCCGGCGTGTCGGAGAGGACCGAGATGTCGCTCGCCTGCGGCGCGGAGTTCGGGTAGTCGCGGTACGAATAATCCAGGTCCACGTTGCCCGGGACCCCGGCGGCCGTTCCCGTGTCCGTGTACTGCCAGATGCCGTAGCTGCCGGAATACCGGGGTTCGCTGACCCCGTAATGGGCGACCCACTTTTCATAGGGGGCCAGCGCGGAACCGCTCAGCTTTTTGCCCAGCAGGTCGGCGGAGCTGTAGACGCCCGCCCTGTACCCGGCGGCCGCGACGGTGCGGCAGAACGCCGCCGCAATCGCGGAGAGCTGGTCGGCGGAGAGGGCGGCCTGCTTTGACCCCTCTTCCACGTTGAAGAAGAGCGGGTAGTCCAGCCGGCGGCCGGCGAGGATGCTCAGGCAGAAGTCCGCCTCCTGCACCGCCTCCGCCGGCGTCAGCGCATAGCTGACGTGGTACGCGCCGACCTTCAGGCCCGCCGCGGCGGCCCCGTCGTAATTTGCGGCGAAGTACGCGTCCGTCTGGGTCTGGGGCAGCTCTTTCCCGTACCCGGTGCGCAGAAGGGCGAACTCGTACCCGGCGCTTTTCACGGCGCTCCACGAGATGCTCCCCTGCCTGGAGGAGACGTCGATTCCCGCGATGCCGACCCGCACGCTGCAGCCGACGCTGCGCCCGTCGCCCGTGGTGGCGGTCACCGTCGCGGTGCCCGGGCCGGCCGCCGTCACGGTCCCGTGGCTGACCGTCGCCACCGCCGGCGTGTCGGAGGTCCACAGCATGCCGGCCGTCACGTCGGTCCCGCCGAGCGTGGCGGTCAGGCGGGCGCTGCCGCCCTTTTTCAGGTTCAGGCTTGCGCTGCTGAGCGCCGGCGCCGGTTTTGCCGCGGCCGCGGAGGCGGGCAGCCCCATGGCGAACGCCATCGCCGCGGCGAGCAGCAGGGCGATCCATTTTTTCTTCATTTGATTCATCCTTTTCATCCTTATTCTGGAAGCCGATTTTACTGAAATTTACAGATATTGCATATCCGGATTATAATCCCGCCGAAAGCGGCTGTCAAGAAAAGAAAATTTCCCGGAAAGAAGCTTCGCCCCTGCGGCCGAATGGGCGCTCTTTCCGTTGACTTCTCCGGAAGGGATAGTATAATAGGGAGCCATGGGGCTTTCAAACGGAAACAGAAGCGCTGGGACTGGGGCCGGGCGGGACGGCCGGCTTCAGTTGACGAGGACAAGGAGCATCGAAAGATTCAGCGGATGCCTTGCGGTATGGCACTACCGGAACGATTGATAAAAACAAAAAGCGATTTTTGAACAAATTCAATCCGGTGCCTGAAAGCCTTTTCATTTTTATTTGAAAGGCAGGTATCAAACATGTGTGGTATCGTCGGCTACATCGGTGACCAGGAGGCCCAGCCCATCCTGATGGGCGGCCTCAAAAAGCTGGAGTACCGGGGCTATGATTCCGCCGGAATCGCCGTGCTGAACAGGCAGGGCAAAATGGACATCGTCAAAAGCAAGGGAAGGCTCGAAAGCCTCGCCGAAAAGCTGGGCCGGCACCCGCTGCAGGGCAGCATCGGCCTGGGGCATACCAGGTGGGCGACGCACGGCGCGCCCTCCGAGCTCAACTGCCATCCCCACACGAACCAGAAGGGGACCATCGCCGTGATCCACAACGGCATCATCGAGAACTACCTCCATTTAAAGGAATGGCTGACGGGCCTGGGCTACCGTTTTTATTCGGAGACCGACACCGAGGTCATCCCGAACCTGATCGACCATTTCTACGAGGGAAACCTGCTGGAGGCGGTCAAAAAAGCGACCGCCATGATGGAGGGCAGCTACGCGCTCGGCATCGTCTCGGTCGAGGAGCCGGACAAAATCATCGCGGTCCGCAAAGACAGCCCGCTGATTGTCGGAATCGGAAAAGGCGAGTATTTCATCGCCTCGGACGTCCCCGCGATTCTGGACCATACGCGGGACATCCTCTATCTGGAAGACAAGGAGTTCGCGGTCCTCACGGCCGCCGGGGTCCGCGTCTATTCCCTGGAGGGCGAGGAGCTGCACAAGCAGATCCACCACGTGACCTGGAGCGCGAGCGCGGCGGAAAAGGGCGGCTTCCAGCACTTCATGATGAAGGAAATCCACGAGCAGCCCAAGGCGATCCGCGACACCATGACCGGCCGGGTCGCGCCGGGGAAGCCCATCCGGCTGGACAATATCAGCCTTACGCCGGAGAAGGCCGCCGAAGTCCGCAAAATCTACATCGTGGCCTGCGGCACCGCCTACCACGCCGGCGTCGTCGGGAAATACGTGATCGAGAAGCTCGCGCGCATTCCGGTGGAGGTGGACATCGCCTCCGAGTTCCGCTACCGCGACCCGATTTTCGACAGCGGCACCATCCTGATTGTGCTGAGCCAGTCCGGCGAGACGGCCGACACGCTCGCCGCCGTGCGCGAAGCGAAGAAAAGGGGCGTCTATGTCCTCGCCATCACGAACGTGGTGGGCAGCTCCGTCTCCCGCGAAGCGGACGACGTGCTCTACACCTGGGCCGGGCCGGAGATTGCCGTCGCCTCCACCAAGGCGTACACGACCCAGCTCGTGCTGATGGATATCGTCGCCCTCTACTTCGCCCAGAGCAAAAAGATGATTTCGGACAGCGAGGCCGAGGCCGTCAAGGCGGATATGCTCACGCTGCCGAAAAAGGCGGAGGAAGTCCTTCAGAACAAATCGGTCCTGCAGAAATTCGCCACCTACATCTACACCCACAAAAACATGTTCTTCCTGGGGCGCGGCATCGACTACGCGGTCGCCATGGAGGGCGCGCTGAAGGTCAAGGAAATCTCCTATCTGCATTCGGAAGCCTACGCCGGCGGCGAGCTCAAGCACGGGACCATCGCCCTGATTGAGAAGGGCACCATCGTGGTGGCGCTCGCAACCCAGAAAAAGCTCTACGAAAAAATGCTGAGCAACATCCGCGAGGTGACCACCCGGGGCGCGAACGTGCTCGGCTTTACGGTGGAGGGGAACACCGGATTTGAAAAGGCCGTAACCTCCGTTTTCTACATCCCGAAAGTGAGCGACATCCTGCTGCCGGTCCTCACGGTGATTCCGCTGCAGCTTCTGGCGTATTACATCGCCGTGCAGAGGGGCTGCGATGTCGACAAGCCGCGGAACCTCGCCAAGTCGGTCACCGTGGAATAAAACCCGTCCTTTCCCGGAAAAGCGCCGCCCGAGCTTCAAAGCCCGGACGGCGTTTTTCTGAGTTTTTTTGTTTCAGGTTATATCTTTCCGATTTTCCGCGTGCCGGGTTCAATCTGTTCCCGCCCTGTAGTAAGTGCGCCCGGCCCGAAGGGTTTCCAGGCGATTGACATTCAGAAAACTTCTTAAAAAATCGGAATCTTCCCCACGGGCCACCGCATAAACGCCCTGAAAAGAATTAAAGACAATATAATCATCTTTCCCCGTATCCTCTTTCCAGGTGTAGAGATAGTAATTGAACTTCAAATCCGGGTCCCCCTTGTTTTCGCCTTCTATCCTGTAATCCGGATTGTTGACAAAATCCGGATTGGTCATGGCGGAGGAGAGGCTTCCGGAGTCGAGTGAATCGTACTTCAGCCTTTTGATGAAGGACTTGAGCTTTCGGGCGTCCCGGTAGTCCAGAATCGCGGTCTTTGTCATGTAATACGCGGCGTTGTCCGTATAAAGCACCCGAACGTTTTCAATCCTTTTTGGGGATTGAATCAGGATAAGGACCGCCGCGGCGACTAAGACGATGGAAAGCAGAATTTTTGTTTTTTTACTTTTGAACAGGGCGTTTTTATCCATTTGAAAAACCTCGTTATCTCGTTATAATAACAGTAGAAAGGCGGGTAAAAATTTTATCCGCCTTTATACGATTCGAAATAAAACAGTTTTTATTATACGGAAAATCCAAAGTCGTTAGTAATAGATTTCCTGGCATAATAGGTAGAACCACTTACTTGTTCTATAGAGAATCCAAAACCTTCCAAAGAGCCTATACTGAATGAACCAGTTGTACTGGTCGTTGTTGTAACAGTAATTGTTGCATTTCCATAGAAATCTACGGTTAAACCGGGTGTATGATCCATATGATAATCCACACTGGTATCCTCAAGAGTCCAATTTCCGCTACTTTCTTTTTCCCACCACATTTTTTTGACTTTATTTATTTGAACGAAGCTATCATATTCATACATTTCAAGCATAGCATATAACCGTGCTCTGACTGGTCCATCAACTTTGTCATGATAAACTCTCTGATCGAAGGTACCAATCATCTGAGGTCCTATTGTATCATCAGGAATTTTTGCTTTTTCTTCGCCCCAGACGTCTAAAATTTTACCTGTTGATTTATCTTTTATAATGACCTGTGTTTCGGTTTTTGTTTCATTCCTATCAATGTCGATTGAATTTGGATCGTATTTTGTTGTGACATAGAGACTGCCCAATTTGATTTTTGTACCGTCGGTTTTATCCGCCGCAAACGTTGGGAAAGAGACTGCAAAAGACAATGTAAGAACCAAAAACAGGCTGACGAGCTTTTTCACGTTTTTTAACATTCTGAAAACCTCCTCCGATTTTCAACATGCCGTGGTTTACACCAACGCCTGCATATCAAAGAGAAATTTTTGACCCCGTTATCCAGCCATCGGTACCACCCCCTTGATGCGATTTTATTTCCATGTGCGCGCACGCACATGCAAGCCCGTTTATCCGCAGTAAGCGTAAGCGGAAGCTGAAACGAATTCCGCCGTACCGTTTCTAAATACGTCGGCGTCCAGTTCCAGCTGATAGGTATAACCGCCGGCAACATAATATGTTTTATCAAAATACAGGGCGTCGCCGAGAGCGCTTGCCGACCATACTTTTACGGTAGTTGCCTCATTGCCCTCTATGCGTTTTAGCAATATGGTGGCCGTAATTTTTGTCGTACCTGCTTTTCCTTCTACGATTCCCAAGCAATTCGCCTGTTCTCCGCTGAAATTCAAGCTGGATTCCACAGAATCGGCATTGGTAAACATGACGTGCATACCGCTGGCAGGCACTTTCTCCAATCCCTGCGCGGCCGCAAAGGCTGGCGCATGAACCGCCAGAACCATAACACCGGCCAGAAGAGAAGCAATCACACGGTTTTTCAACATCCGTCACCCTTTCTGAAAATCTTCCAGATTTTTCTTTCTATAATAAGAACGCTGTATTCTGGAATTTGTTACAGCTTTTACAGAAAATATTTTAATTTTTTTCCTCCTGGATACTGTCTGCGATTTTAACCAGCTCTTTTGCCGGGAAAGTGGACTCCAGCACAAAGCTCGTCGTCCGGTTTTTCCAGATGAGAAAAGATTTGTCGGAAGAAGTCTTTCCCTCCAGAAGAACCGCCTTTTCGCCGCGGATATTCACTTCTTTTTGGGTCGAATGTTCCGTGTCGAAAAGCATGGTTCCTTCTTTCGCGAGCGGGCACTGTTTCAATTCGATTGATACCCCTTTGGAATTCTGATAGAATATCAGAAGAGTGGGACCGAGTTTTCGGGTCTGCTTTTCCGTAAATCCCGCCGGCAGATAGTGGGGCTTATAAACGGTGCCGCTTTTGGACGGGTAAGGCGGATTGGGCCGGCTGCTTTCCTCATAATGGAGATTGAGATGGTCGCTTTTCCACTCTTCGACGGCATTGAAAATCGCCCTGCGCGACGCGCTCACGCTGAGGAGGCTGCCGACCGACACGGCCGCGATTACGGCGACGACAACGGCCGCCCTTGCCGCGGCGCGGCACGCCTTTCTCCAGACCGCCCTGCGCGCCGATTTTTTATCCAGCCGCTCGATTTCCCGGCGGAGCTTTAGGGAAGGAGAATACCGGTCTTTCAGGATGGATTCCGCGGGCAAATGATTCAGCTCCTGCTGAAAGTCTTCTTTCAGCGCTTCGTTCAGCACAATTTTGAACAGCTTTTTCCGCAGTTCCGTTTTATCCACCGCTTTTCTCCTCCTTTCTGATTTCTTCAGACAGCGCGCGCCGGGCGCGGAACAGCCTGACCCGCACGTTGCCCGGAGAGATGCCGAGAATGTGGGCGATCTCTGCGTCGGAATAGTCATAAAGCGCTTTTAGGCGCAGGATATCTTTTTGCCACGGCTTCAGCCGGGCGAGGCACTTCAAAATCATGCCGCAGCTTTCTTCCGAGACGACGATGTCCGGCAAATCCGTTTCTCCGCCGCCCTGCGAAGGAAGTTCGTCCGGCGGCACGGCCTTTTCCCGCCTTTTTTCGCGCAGGAGATTAAAACATTCGTTCCTCACCAATATAACAAGCAGGCCCCTGGTTTCGTTACAGCTTTTGAAAGAAAATTTCTGCAGATTTTCAATCAGCCTTACGAAAGCCCGGGAAACGGCGTCTTCCGCGAGCGCGCGGTCCTTTAAAATTCCCTGCGCCGTATAAATCATCATGGGAGCGTACTGCTCAAACAGCTTTTTCACTGTGCTCCGGTCGTCTTTACTCTGAAGAACCATGATACAGAGCATCAAATCCTCCTCATCCCCTTCTTATTTTGATAATAGCACAAAATACTGGGCGGATTCCATAAAATTCCGGGATTTTACGGCGCCTGCGGCGCGCGGCGGGCTTACTCTGAAATTGTCATAAGATTTTTGAGACAGAGCTGAAGTTTTTAGCGTTGTAAAAAAAGCGGCAAGATGTTATATTTAATTGTAGGTTAGTGATAAATTACAAAAAAGTATAAAAAGGAGGAGTTTTTGTTGGTAGCTGCTATAAACAACGGGGGCGCGGCCCCCGGGACGAAAGCCAGAAAGAGGGCGGGAGTCCAGAAGTTCGGCAGCTTTCTTGCCGGCATGATTATGCCGAACATCGGGGCGTTCATCGCCTGGGGCCTGCTGACGGCGCTGTTCATCCCGACCGGCTGGATTCCGAACGAATACCTGAACAAGCTGGGCGGCCCGATGATCACCTACCTGCTGCCCCTGCTGATCGGGTATACGGGCGGCACGCTCGTCTACGGCAAGCGCGGCGGCGTCGTCGGCGCCATCGCCACCATGGGCGTGATTGTGGGGTCCTCGGTGACGATGTTCCTCGGCGCGATGATTATGGGTCCGCTGGGCGGCTGGCTGATTAAGAAGTTCGACAAGCTGGTCGAGGGGAAAATCGCCGCCGGCTTCGAGATGCTGGTCACCACGTTTTCGGCCGGCATCCTCGGCGGGCTTCTGGCGGTCCTCGGCTATCTGCTCATCGGCCCGGCGGTCGGCGCGCTGACCGTGGCGCTGGGCAACGCGGCCCTGTGGATCACCCAGAAAAAGGTCCTGCCGCTGATTGCCCTTCTGGTGGAGCCCGGCAAAATCCTGTTCCTGAACAACGCGATCAACCACGGCATTTTCGACCCGGTCGGCGTCTCGCAGGTCAAGGAGTTCGGCAAGTCCATCTTCTTCCTGCTTGAAAGCGACCCCGGCCCCGGCCTCGGCGTTCTGCTCGCGTACTGCTTCTTCGGCAAGGGAAGCGCCAGGCAGTCCGCCCCCGGCGCCGTGATTATCCACTTCCTCGGCGGCATCCACGAGATTTATTTCCCGTATGTGCTGATGCAGCCGCTGCTCCTGATTTCCGTGATTCTGGGCGGCATGGCGGCGGATTTCACCTTCGTCATCACGGGGGCCGGCCTGGTGGCGTCCCCCTCGCCCGGCAGCATCATCGCGGAGGTCGCCATGAGCCCGAAGGGCGGCCTGCTGCCCGTGCTGGCCGGCGTGCTGGTCGGCGCGGTCGTCTCGTTCCTGATTTCGGCGGTGATAGTCAAGCGGTCCAATCCGGAAGAATCCGGCGCTTCGCTTGAATCCGCCCAGCGCGAAGTCGCGCGCATGAAGGCGGAAAGCAAGGGCGAGGCCCCCGCCAAGGGCAAGGCCCCTGTTGTCGCCGGAATCCCGAGCCTGATTGTGTTTGCGTGCGACGCGGGCATGGGCTCTTCCGCGATGGGCGAAACCATCCTGAGGAAGCGCCTGAAGGAAGCGGGGCTGGACATTCCGGTCCACCATTCGCCGGTCAGCGAAATCCCGAAGGACGCGGAAGTGGTCTTCACCCAGGAGGCTCTGGCCGAGCGGGCGCATGAAAGAGTCCCCGCCGCGCAGATTATAACCGTGAACAACTTCCTTGACAACGCGGCCTACGACAAGTACATCGGTGCCCTGAAGGCCAACACAAGCCCGCAGAAGAAATCCTGAATCCCTTTTCAAAGGGGCCCGGCGCGGTCTGCGCGCCGGCGTCCCTTTGTTTCGCTTCCGCGGGCTTGGCCCCGGCGCTCCGCCGGCCGGGCCGAAAGAGGGGAAAAAGAAAAATATGGAAAAATTTACAGCCAGACAGAAATTCATCCTCAGCCTGCTTCTGAAGGGACTGGCGCTGCCTCTTGCGGATATTTCCCGGCAGCTCGACGTGAGCGGGCGCACGATTTTCCGCGAGATTGCGGCCATCAACCGCCTGCTGGAGGGCGCGGGGGCCAAAATCTCCGTCAGGAACGCCGAGCTGACCCTGGTGGGGGGAGAGCAGGAGCTGCTGGCTTTGAAACAGTCGCTCGGCCCCCTGCCGAAACGGTGGCTGCTGACGGCGGAGCAGCGGGTCCTTTTCATCACCGCGCAGCTTCTGCTGGCGGAAAAGCCGTGCAAATCCACCTTTTTCAGCGTCCAGCTCAACGTCGCCGACGGAACGGTCAGCGCCTATATGGATAAAATCCAGCGGTGGCTTGCGGAGAAGAACCTGACCCTCAGCCGGAAGCGAAGGTACGGCATCCGGGTCGAGGGCTCCGAGTGGAACAAGAGGAACGCGCTGGTTTCCCTGATTTACGATTACAAGCCGGTGGAAGAGCTGCTCGCCTTCGTCTACGGGTCGAAGCAGGACCCGGTGCTCCGTTTTTTTTCAGCTTCCTGTTCGGGGACCGCATTTTCCGGATGTCGAAGGGAGTTCTGAAGCTTCTCCCGGACGACAGCGCCGAAGACGATGCGAGCTACCTCACGTCGCTGCTGCACATCATGGTCTCTCTGAAGCAGGCGTCGGAGGGGCGCCCGATCGCCCTCCCGGACGAGTTCGTCCGGGAAGTGATTTCGGCGGACCGCACAGGATTCTGCAAAAAGCTGCGCGCATATCTTTCCGCCTTCGGTCTGACAATAACGGACGGCGAGCTCGCGTATCTGCGCGTCCACCTGCCTGGCAGGTACGGGGGCGGCGGGTACCGGGAGGCCGGGGAGACGGGCGTCCCGTTCGACAGGCTGGCCGAAGAGGTGCTGTACGAGGTCGAAAAGCGGTTCGGCACGGATCTGAAGGCGGATTCCCGCTTCGTCGCGGCGCTTTCCCGCTATCTGAAGCTGATTTTCTACCGGGCCAAGCTGGGCATCCAGATTAAGAACTCCATGCTCGGCGCGGTGCGCGACCGCTACGGCGAGCTGTTCGGCGTCGTCGAAAAAGCGTGCAGGCTGATTTTTTCCAAATACAACGTGCTGCTCCCGGAGGACGAGATCGGCTTTCTGGTCCTGTATATCGGCGCGCGGCTGGAGCAGACGGCGCGGCGCGGCCGCAGGGTCTCCATCCTGATTCTGTGCCCGAACGGCGTGTTCGCCTCGCGGATTCTGCTCCGGAAAATCCGCAGCGTCTTTCAGGACGTGGGGCCCGTCGAGGTCGGCTCGCTGAGGGACCTGCCCGAAAAGGGCCGCGGCTACGACCTGATTCTTTCGACGGTGGAGGTCGGGCGGCAGGACCCGCAGGAGGAAAATCTTCTGGTGGTCTCGCCGTTCCTGAGCGACGGGGACATCGTGCGGATCGGCGAGCGCATCCGCGGCATCCGCGGGCGGCCGGGCCGCGCCGAAACCGGCCCTCCGGCGGCGGAAAGCGGGGCGGAAAAAGAAGCCCTCGTCCGCGGAATGGCCGAGGGTCTGTGGCTGAAGACCGTCCCGGCCGGCTCTTTCGAGGCCGTCGTCGGCAGCATCGCCGCCGCGCTGTGCGACGGGAACGTCGCGCGGGACCGGGGGGAAATCGGCCGGCTGATTCTGAAAAGAGAGAAGATGGGGAGCATCGTGATTCCCCATTCGCACGTTTCCCTGCTGCACATCCGCTCCGACCTTGTGAACCGGCCGTTCGTCGGCGTCTTCCGCATGGACGGCAGCGTCCTGATGGAGAGCGCCGGCTTCGCGCAGGAGCCCGTCGATACGTTTCTGGTGCTTCTTGCGCGGGAAAACGAGTCCCCGGCCGTGCTGGAGAAAATGGGGAACGTCAGCGTCGCCCTGATAGAAGACGCGAAGTTCCCCGCCATGCTGCGGCAGAGCCGCCCGGACGACCTGCGCGCGCTGCTGAAAGACCTGCTGGGCCTCAGGCGGTGAAAGCGCAACATCATTCTGAAAGGGGAAAACAATGAAGAAACAGATTCTGATGCCCGAAAACATCCTTCTGAACTTAAAAACGGAGCCGAAAGAGCAGGCCATCGAACGGGCGGGCAGCCTTCTGGTCAAAAGCCGCTACGTCACCCCGAGATACATCGAGGGGATGAAAGAGCGCGAGAAGAAATTCACCACCTATATCGGGAACGGCATCGCCATCCCCCACGGGGTGAACGAATACAAAAAAGAGATTCTGGAGACCGGGCTCGTGATTCTCCAGTACCCGGAGGGCGTCGATTTCGGCAAGGGAAACACGGCGTACCTCGTGATCGGCATCGCCGGAAAGGGCGACGAGCACCTCGGCCTTCTGACCAAGCTGGCCCTGACCGTGCAGGACAAAAACAACGTGGAGCGCCTGCGGTATGCGAAGACCGGCGGGGAGATTCTTTCCATCATCGAAAAAGAGGGGATTGCGTGATGAAGGCGGTTCATTTCGGAGCGGGAAAAATCGGAAGAGGATTTATCGGGTACCTTCTGGCAAAATCGGGGTACGACCTGACTTTTGTCGATATTTCTGAAAAGCTGGTCGACAGCATCCGCCGGCTCGGCCGCTATAAGGTCGTCACGCTCGGCACCGAAAAGCGGGAGGAGACCGTCGGCCCCGTCGGGGCGGTCGCCCTGAACGACCGGGCGGCCCTCACGGCCGCCGTGCGGGACGCGGACCTCATCACGCTCTCAATCGGCGCGAACAACCTGAAAAGCACCGGCAGGGTCCTTCAGCAGGCTCTGCGGGAGCGCTGGCGCACCAGCCCGGAGCGCTCGCTGGACGTCATCGCCTGCGAGAACGCCCTGTTCGCCACCGACATGCTCAAAGAATCGGTCTACGAGGGGGCGGAGCCGGAGTTTCAGGCGTACCTGAACAAAAAGGTCGGCTTCCCGAACTGCGCGGTGGACCGCATCGTGCCGGCCGCGGCCGCGAAAGGGGAATCCCCCATCGACGTCGCGGTTGAGGATTTCTACGAGTGGGACATCGAGCGCGGCAAAGTCCATATCAACGGCTCCATCCGGGGCGCCCGCTATGTGGAGAACCTCGCCCCGTACCTCAAGCGGAAGATTTTTCTGCTGAACGGCGCCCACGCGCTGATCGCCTACACGGGCTACCGCAGAAAGTACCGCTATGTGCACGAGGCGATCCGCGACCCGGAAATCCGCGCCGCCGTGAAGAAATTCCACGAAGAGGCCATCGCGGCCCTGAGCCGCGAGTACGGCATGGACCGCGGCGAGCTGGAGCAGTACGCGCAGAAGCTGGTCCGCCGGTTTGAGAACGCCTACCTTCAGGATGAGCTGACCCGCGTCGGCCGCGACCCCGTGCGCAAGCTCTCCGGCAACGACAGGCTGGTCGCCCCGCTCAGGCTCTGCGAGCGGTACGGCCTTGAGTGCGGCGGCATCGTCTTTGCGGTCGCCGCCGGCTTCGCCTACGATTACAGCGGCGACCCCAAGGCGGCGGAAATCCAGAAGAAAATCGCCGAACAGGGCATCCGCAAAACGGTCGCGCAGGTCACGGGGTTGGAAGAAGCCGGCGCTCTGGTCGGCCGCATCGCGGAGCAGTACGCAAAGCTGGCAGACAAACGGTAACTTCAGACAATCAGTATCCCGAGGAAGGATTGGAAAGATGCTTAGCAGACAGTTTACGATTCAGAATCAGTACGGGTTCCACCTGCGGCCCGCGCAGGTGATGGTGGAAAAAATGACGCCGTTCGAGGCGAAGGTGACGGTCAAAAAAGCGGACGGCACCGGCGCGGACGCCAAAAGCCTGCTGGGCCTGATGAGCCTGGGCCTGACGGGCGGGCAGACGGTCCGGGTCGAAATCAGCGGCAGGGACGAGGAGCGGGCGATGGCCGCGATGGAGGAGCTTTTTAAGAACAATTTCGGCGAATAAAGCGTCACAGCGGATCGGAGAATGATGAATATGGCAGAAAAGACCTTTGAGGGAATCGGCGTCTCCCGCGGAATCCGCAGGGGAAAGGCCCTGCTCTACCGCCACGCGGCCAGACCGGCCGAACAGGGCGGGATTCCGGCGGCGGAGGCGGAAAATGAAGTTGAGCGGCTGGACCGGGCCGTGGACCGGGCTTCCCGTGAAGTCGACGCGCTGATTGCGCGCTCTTCCGAAACGCTCGGCAAAGAGGAACTCTCCGTGCTGCGGGGGCAGAAGACGCTGCTCTCCGATCCGGCTTACTGCCCCGAAATCAGAAAGCGCATCCGCGAAAAGCTGATTCGGCCGGAGCAGGCCGTTTCGCAGGTCACGGAGCAGTACGCCGCCCTTTTTGAAAAGATGCCGAACAGCTATATGCGCGAGCGCGCCACGGACGTGCGCGACGCGGGGAACCGGCTGCTCGCGGCCCTTTCCGGCGCGCGGGGGAACGCGCTCTCTTCGGTCGGCCGGCCCGTGATTCTGGTCGCGGACGACCTTTCCCCCTCCGACACCGTGCAGCTCGACCGCAGGAACGTCCTGGCGTTTGCGACCGAGAAGGGCGGCAGAACCTCCCACACGTCGATTTTTGCAAAATCGCTGCGGATTCCCGCGGTGGTGGGGGTTGCCGGCCTGCTGGAGGGCGTGCGGGACGGCGAAGAGCTGATTGTGGACGGCGGCCGCGGCGTCTGCATCGCCGACCCGTCGCCGGCCACGGCCGGGCGGTATGAAAAAGAGATGGAGCGGGAGCGGAAGCGGGAGGAGCTTTACGGCCGCTTCAAAAACCGGCCCGCCCGCACCGCGGACGGGAAGCGCATCCTCGTCGCGGCCAACGTCGGCTCCTATGCCGACGCGCTGGATTCCAGGGCGGAGGGCGCCGAGGGGGTCGGCCTGTTCCGGACGGAGCAGCTCTACCTCTCCCGCCGGTCGGCGCCGGACGAGGAGACGCAGTTCCGGGAATACAAAAAGGTCGCGGAGTGCTACGCCCCGCGGGAAGTCATCGTCCGCACCCTGGACATCGGCGGGGACAAGGCCCTGAGCTACCTCGACATCGGCAAAGAGGCGAACCCGTTCCTGGGGTACAGGGCCATCCGCCTCTGCCTGGGCCGGAAGGACCTTTTCCTCACGCAGCTGCGGGCAATTCTGCGCGCCAGCCGGTACGGGAAGCTGGCGGTGATGTTCCCGATGATTTCCGGCTATGAGGAGCTGGCCGCCGCGAAGCGGGCGCTGCAGGAGGCGAAGGACCAGCTCCGGAAGGCGGGCGTCCCGTTCGACGGGGACATCCGGGTCGGGATGATGGTCGAAATTCCCTCCGCCGCCCTGATGGCGGACGTTCTGGCGCCGGAAGTCGACTTTTTCAGCATCGGGACGAACGACCTCGTCCAGTATTCCGTCGCCGTGGACCGCGGGAACGAGCGGGTCTCCTATCTGTACGATTACTGCCACCCGGCCGTGGTCCGGCTGATTCGCCGGGTCTCGGAGGCCGCGCACGCGAACGGCACGCAGGTCTGCATGTGCGGCGGCATGGCGGGGGACGCGCTCGCGGTGCCGCTGCTGGTCGGCCTCGGCCTGGATGAGCTGAGCATGGCGGCGGATTCCGTCGCGCAGGTCAAGTACCTCGTCGGCAAGCTCGGGACCGAAGACTGCCGCCGGCTGGCGGACGCGGCCGCCGCGTGCCGATCCACGCGCGAGGTCCGCGCCCTGCTCGAAAAATTCCGGCGCGAATCCTCCGGCGGGGAGGACGCCGCCCGGTAGAAAACGAAATCTCCGGAACATGAGCGGGCCGCCGCAGAAAAATCTGCGGCGGCCCCATTTTCGGCAGCCCGTATCTTTTGCGGCAGGCCGGGACGTGGGCATTACGCTTTTTGCGGCCCGCGCGCGCCACGGATGCGGGCGCGGACCCTTTTGGCCAGCAGCACCAGCACCAGCACGGCGACGGAGACGAGCGCGGTAAACCCGCCCGGCGCCACGTTGAAATAGAAAGAGGCGAACAGCCCGACCAGGATGTCGATCACGCTGAAAACCACCGAAAAAATCAGGGTGCCCCGAAAGCCCCTGCCGAGCTGCAGCGCGGTGGCGACCGGCAGCGCAATCATCGAGCTGAGTACCAGCACGCCCACAATCCGGATGGAGGCGGAGATGGCGCAGGCGGCGAGGATGGAGAACACGTAGTTGATGGCCCTGACCTTCACGCCGGCGACCTTCGCGGCCTCCTCGTCGTAGGAGATGTAGAGCATCTGGTCGTAGAGGAATATCACCGTCAGCACGGAGACCGCGCTGAGGACCGCCACCAGAACCATGTCGAGCCGCGTGACGGTCAGCACGCTGCCGAACAGGAACGAGTCCGCGTTGGCGTGCAGCCTGCCGGAGCTGATAATCGTGATGGCGGTGCCCACGCTGAGCGCCAGCACAATCGTGAGGATCAAATCCGTGTACTTTTTGAAGTACGTCCGCAGAAACTCAATCAGCGCGCCGCACAGCGACGTGAAGACGAACGCGCCGAAGATGGGGTTCCCGCCGCACAGCAGCCCCAGCGTGACCCCCGCCAGCGACGCGTGGGAGAGCGTGTCGCCGATCATCGAGTAGCGCCGCAGCACCAGAAAAATGCCGATGCAGGGGCACAGAATCGAAATGAAAATGGAAACGAAAAAAGCGTTCCGCATGAAACCGTAGCTCAGCATGGTCAGCCCTCCACCCTGTTTTTCCGCATGAATTCTCCGGCGTACTGCCGGGGCGAGCACAGGTGCCCCCGGCCGCCCGTCAGGTGGTAAATCAGCGTGGAATTCGCCACGGCGGCCTCCAGGTTATGCTCGACCGAGACGACCGTAATCCCGTTTTTCCGGTTTATCGTTTTGAGGAACGAGTAGATTTCCCTCTGGCTCCCGATATCCACCCCGGTGGAGGGCTCGTCCAGAATCAGCAGGTCCGGGTTCCCGATCAAAGCCCTCGCAATCAGGACCTTCTGCGTCTGCCCGCCCGAAAGCGTCCCCATCAGCGCGCGGGAGAAGGCGGCCATCCCGACCCGCCCCAGGCACCGCGCGGCGGCGCCGCGGTCTTTCACTTTCAGCAGCCGGCGGTAGCTGTTCAGCATCTCGGCCACCGTAATCGGAAAGCCGGAGTTGGAAAAATCGCTCCTCTGCGGCACGTACCCGATTCTGCCGGCGTGCGCCTCGATGCTCCCGGAGGTCGGCTTCAGGAACCTCAGAATCAGCTTCATCAGCGTGCTTTTGCCGCAGCCGTTCTCGCCCACCACCGAGACGTACTCCCCCCGGTGGATTTCGAGGTTCAGGCCGCGCAGCACGTAGGGCGGCGAGCCGGTATAGGAAAAAAACAGATTTTCTGCCCGAATCATCGCGGATGTTCTCCCTTTGCAGTTAGAATTGGGGATGCCCTTCTCTATAATAAACGCAAACGGTTCACGTTTGCAAGGGCTCTGCGCCGGATGCTGAAAATTTCCCTTGACAATACGGGAAAAAGCGGTATAATCTGGATACAGGGCACAAAAAATGTGCAATGCGGGAACGGGTGCTGCAACACCCGCCCCCTGCATACGGAGAGTAGACCTCCATACACAACCGAATACTCGGCGCATTGCGTTCTCTATTATAACGCCCGTCCGTCTTTTTGTACAGAGGATAATTTCCTTCTGTGCAGGAAGGCGGCGGGGGCCGGAGAAAAAGGGAGCGCGGGCGCTTTTCGGGGCGGTGTACAGGGATGTCTCAATCCGTGTACGCCGCCTTTTTTGTGCTCTGCAGCGGGCGGCCGGGGAACAGGGCCGCGGGAGCCGTCTGACCACCCTCCCGTGCGCTCCTGATTTTCCCGGCCGTCCGTCTTTATGGCTGGTAGCGTACCGGCGGGTCGGAATCGGCTTTGCCGGCCTGCGAAAGCCTGAAGCGGCCGATTTCGCTCTGCAGCGCGGCGGCGTGCGCGGAGAGCTCCCGGCTCAGGGCGGCGCTTTCCTCGGCGGTCGCGGAGTTGTTCTGAACGACCGCGGAAATCTGCCCGATGCCTTCCGTCACCTGCGAAACGGCGTTCGCCTGCCGGGTGGAGGCGAGGTCGATTTCATGCAGCAGGGAAGAGACGTCCTCCACGCTCTTCTGGATTTCCCGGAGCGAGCGCGCCGTGGAGTCCGCGTCCTTTTTCCCCTCCGCCGCCTTGGCCACGGCGGTTTCAATCAGCGCCGCCGTGTTTTTCGCGGCCTCGGCGCTCTTTGCGGCCAGGCTGCGCACTTCTTCCGCCACCACGGTGAACCCCTTGCCGGCGTCCCCGGCCCTCGCGGCCTCCACCGCGGCGTTGAGCGCCAGGATGTTGGTCTGGAAGGCGATGCCGTCGATCACCTTGATGATTTTGGAGATTTCGGATGCCGAGCCGTTGATGTCTTCCATGGCGCGGGTCATGCGGTCCATCTGCCGGTTGCCGTTCTCAATCTCGTCGCCGGCCTTTGCGGCCAGTTCCCGGGCCTGCGTCGCCTTGGCGGCGTTGCGGCGGACCTGGCCGGAGATGTCGGAGATGGTCTGGGACAGCTCTTCGATGGAGCCGGCCTGTTCCGTCGCGCCCTCGGCGAGGGCCTGCGCGGCGCCGGAGACGTGGCCGGCGCTGGCGGCCACCTGCCCGGCGGAATTCCGGAACGCGGCGAACGTGCGGTTCATGGACCGGAGGATGCGGAGGATGGACCCGCGGATGGGGGCCAGGTCCCCTTTGTATTCGCGGACCGCGCCGAAGCTCAGGTCGCCTTCGGACATCCGCGTGAGGTGGCCGGTGATGTCGGCCGTCATCCCGTGCAGGTTGCGCAGCGTCTGGGCAGTCGCCTGCGCCAGGACGCCCGTCTCGTCGCCGGAGCGGACGTCCGGCACCGGCGTGTGCAGGTCCCCTTCCGCGAGGAGGCCGAGCCGCCCGGTGACTTTTTTCAGGTTGGCGGAGATGGAGTTTGAAAACCACACCACGTAGAGCACGGCGAGCACGGCGACGGCGGCGCTGACGCCGAGCAGCCACGCCAGCGCCAGGTTTTTCTGCCGGCTGTAGGTCTGCACCATGCGCTCGACGTCGTCCTCATAGACGCCGGTCGTGATGTACCAGTTGTAGGGGATGAATTTCGCCGTGTAGGAGCGTTTGAGGACCGCGCCGCTCTTCCCCGGTTTTTCAAAGTAGTATTGAGTAAAACCGCCGCCGGAATGGTTCCCGGCGGCGATGATGTTTTTGATATAGAAATTCCCGGACGGGTCCTTGACCTCCAGCCGCTGCTGCCCTTCCAGCTTCGGGTTTATGTGGGCCACGCAGGTCCCGTCGGCGAAGTCGGCCTCAAAATAGCCGTTCGTCCCGTTGTAGCGGGTGTTCCGGATGATCCGCTTGGCGTTGTCCAGCGCTTCCTGCTCCGTCATCTGGTGGTTTTCGAGCTTTTTGTAATTGTCCTGCAGCAGGCTGAGCATGCTTTCCATCTGCGACCTGACTATGGAGTCGAACCCGCTGCGCGCGACGGACACCGCTTCGTTATAGGCCCTTGAGAGGCTGACGTAGGAGAAAGCCGTCTCTATCAGCAGCAGCGCGGCGACCAGCGCCCCGACGAACAGCACCAGCTTTCCCTTGAGCATCAGCTTGCGTTTCAGCCGGATTTTTTTCATTCCGAATCCTCTTTTCTGGAGTGACGTTGGCGTGTTTGAACGGCGAATGGAAGAAAAAACGGAATTCCCTTTTATTATAGGATTTCCGCGCCTGATTTTTCCTGCGTTTCCGGCACTTTCAGGAAGAGAAAGGAAGGCCCTTTCCGGCTGAAATTTTATGCTTTCCGACGGATTCCGCATAATCGGCACTGGAAATGAAATACTAAATTCTATAAAAACAAAGAAAGGATGATGAATCATGACCCAGTTGAACCAGATGGAGCTGCAGAACCTCAGGCACCTGGTGGGCGCGCACGACACGGCCTGCGAAAAGCTGCAGACCTACGCGCAGCAGGCGACCGACCCGCAGGTGAAAGCCTATTTTGAAAAATCCCTGCAGGGCGCGAAGAGCACCAAGCAGCAGCTGATGAACTTTTTACAGTAAAGGAGGGGTGAAAAAATGCAGGAAAAAACGATGGTGAACGATATTCTCTCTGCGGAGAAAAGCGACCTGACCTTTTACGCCAACATGATTTCGGAGTGCCAGAACCAGCAGCTTCGGTCCGCGGTCCAGCAGATCCGCAACAACTGCGAAAATTCCCAGTACGAGCTTTTTAAAATCGCGCAGTCCAAGGGCTACTACAAGCCGGCGGAACAGGCCGACAGCCAGCAGATCCAGCAGGTGAAATCCCAGCTTCAGGGCTGAAAAACAGCGTGAAAATTCCCCGTCCGCGGAATCGCATCCTCCGCAGGCGGGGAATTCTTTTCGCCGACCGGCTGCCGCGCTACCCGAGCAGGCGGGCCGCTGCGGTGACCAGAAAGCACGCCGCCATTCCCACGGCGGTGGGCAGAACGAAGGCCAGCAGGGTCCATTTGGCGCTCTGCGTCTCTTTGCGGATGGTCAGGCAGGTGGTGCCGCAGGGCCAGTGCAGCAGCGAAAAGAGCATCACGCACACGGCGGTCAGCGGGGTCCAGCCGTGGCTCAGAAACAGGGCGTGCAGCTGGGCGAGGCTCCCGTAGCCGGTCAGGGCGCCCGCCGCCATATAGCTCATGATGATGATGGGCACGACGATTTCGTTCGCGGGGAAGCCGAGGATGAACGCCGTCAGGATGTACCCGTCCATCCCCAGGAGCCGCGCGAGCGGGTCGAGGAACGCGGCGCACCGCGCCAGCAGGCTCACGCCCCCCGGCCGGAGGTTGGCGAGCAGCCAGAGGACCGCCCCCGCCGGCGCGGCGACGGCGGCGGCGCGCCGCAGGACGAACAGCGTGCGGTCGAGGATGGAGCGCACGATGACCTTGCCGATCTGCGGCCGGCGGTACGGCGGAAGCTCCAGATTGAAGGAGGACGGGACGCCCCTGAGGACCGTCTTCGACAGCAGCTTTGAAATCAGCATGGTCAGGCCGACCCCCAGCACGATGACCGCCGTGAGCATCAGGGCGGAGACGACGGACCGGAACGGCGCCGCCACGGTGGCGGCGAAAAACATCGTGATGACGGCGATGAGGGTCGGGAAGCGCCCGTTGCAGGGGACGAAGTTGTTGGTCAGGATGGCGATCAGCCTCTCGCGCGGCGAGTCGATGATGCGGCAGCCGATCACGCCGCAGGCGTTGCAGCCGAAGCCCATGCACATGGTGAGCGACTGCTTGCCGTGCGCGCCCGCCCTGCGGAAGAAGTTATCCAGGTTGAACGCGACGCGCGGCAGGTACCCCAAATCTTCCAGCAGCGTGAACAGCGGGAAGAAGATGGCCATCGGCGGCAGCATCACGGCCACGACCCATGCCAGGGTGCGGTAGACGCCGTCCATCAGCAGACCGGAGAGCCACGCGGGCGCGCAGGCTTTCTGCAGAAGCCCCGCCAGCAGCTCCCCCAGCCGGGAAAGGCCCCGCGCCAGCAGGTCGGACGGCGCGTTGGCCCCGACGATGGTGATCCAGAGGATCCCCATCAGCAGCAGGATCATAATCGGGATGCCGGTGGCCTTCGAGGTCAGAATCCGGTCGATTTTCCGGTCGCGCTCGGCGTACCCTTTCTTTTTGCAGACGACGGTTTCCCGCGCGAGGGCCTCGCCGGCCCTGACGATGGCGGTCACGACTTCGTCCCGGAAGGATTCCGGCGGGATTCCGGCCTTTGCCAGCGATTCCCTCGCCTGCGCGAGGCGCGCCGAAACGTCCCCCCGCTGTGCCGGGTCGAAGCCCAGGTAGCGTTTGAGCGACTTCATCAGGCTCCTGTCGCCGTCCAGCAGCTTCAGCGCGACCCACCGGGCGTTCAGTTTTCCGCCCAGCGCGGCTTCGACCGCCGGCTGGAGCAGCGCGACCGCGTCCTCAATCTCTCTGCGGTACGTGATGCGGTAGGGGTGAAGGCCGGCTTTTCCGCCGCACACGGCGGCGACCGCGGCCGTCAGGTCCTTCAGCCCTTTTCCGCTGCGCGCGCTGGTGCCGACCACGGGGATGCCGAGCTTCTGCGAAAGCGCGCCCAGGTCGATTTGAATCCCCTTCTTTTTCGCCTCGTCCAGCAGGTTCACGCACAGCACGGTCTTCCCGCGGATTTCCATCACCTGCAGCACCAGGTTGAGGTTCCGCTCCAGGCAGGTGGCGTCCGCGACGACGACCGCGGCGTCCGGCTCCCCGAAGCAGATGAAGTCGCGGGCGATTTCCTCTTCTTCCGAGTTTGCCATCAGGGAATAGGTGCCGGGGATATCAACCAGGATAAAGCCGGTCCCCCCGCTCTGGTACCTTCCCTGCGCGCAGGCCACGGTCTTGCCGGGCCAGTTGCCGGTGTGCTGGTTCATCCCGGTCAGGCCGTTGAACACCGTGCTTTTCCCCACGTTCGGGTTCCCCGCCAGGGCGACGACCCTGTCGTCCTCCGCGTCCTTTTCCACTTTCAGAATCCCGCTGCCGCAGCAGCTCAAAACTCCGGTTCCGGTCGATTCCTCCGACAGTCCCATAGGCTCCCTCCTGACGCTTCTGCAGCATATTGCTTCGCTGCAATTTTCATCAGGCTAATCTATGGTGCTGCCTCTAAATTTGTTCGCCGGCGGCGTGCCGCCGCTCCCGCCGGCCCGCCGGCAGAGCCGGTTTCGGCCCGGCGCGGAACACAGCAAAAATTCAAAGCCCGCTTTGTCGGGACAGCCAAAGACAAACTCCCGTGAACGCCGCAAAAAAACTCCCGAAGGCGTTTTCACACTCTTCGGGAGATTGTCGGAAGCCGCCCGCGTCCGGGCTAACCGTTCGGATACAGAAATTCGCGGAGCAGGGCGCAGTTTTTCTCGAGGTCCGGCACGAGGACTTCCCCGACGCTCTTTTTCTCGTCTTTGTAGGCGTTGTCGGCGGGCATCTGGAGGGACTTCACGTCGTAGCCGGAGACGGACGCGGTGATGGACGCGAGGTACAGCAGCTCGCCGTCGTTCAGGTTCGTCTTGACGTAGGGAAGGTAGTCGTACAGGATTTTGTTGGACTCGATGGGGTTCAGGGATTTCATTTTCTGAATCATCAGCTCTATCACCTGCCGCTGCCGCCCCGCGCGGCCGAAATCGTTGACGCCGTAATCGTCGCTCGCGTCGCGGATGCGGGCGTAATACAGGCACAGGCGCCCGTTCAGGTGGTTGACGCCGGGTTTCAGGTGGCTGCCCATGTTTTTGTTTTCCTGCCTGCATGCGGATTGGGACATCTTCACGTCCAGCCCGCCCATTTTGTCGATCACGGCGGCGAAGTTCTCAAAATTGACCGAGACGTATTTGTCGATGTTGACCCGGTAGTTGTTTTCGAGGGTCTGCATGGTCAGCGCGGCCCCGCCCTTGGTGAACGCCGTGTTGAGCTTGCTTTTCCCGACGGTCGGGATTTCGAGGTAGGTGTCGCGCAGGAACGAGACGAGGTGCAGGGCCTTGGAGTTGCGGTCGATGGAGAGCAGGATGTTGGTGTCGGAGCGCCCGTCCGTGCCGTCCTTGTTCTCGTCGACGCCGAGCAGCAGGATGTTCATCACGCCGCCGTCCGATTTCACGTCCCACGCGGGCGCGTCGGAGGGCTGCTGCACGTAGCTTTCCAGGTCCTGGCCGGTCACATTGTCCGAGCGGTTGAGGCGGGAGGCGAGCACGTGAAAATAAATCAGCCCCGCGCCCGCCGCCAGAAGCACCGCCACCAGAAGCACGGTCAGCGCCCGCTTGAGGCAGCCGCCCTTTCTGGCGGGCCTGCGCCGGCGCGGGGAGCTGCTGTAGATGTCACGGTCGACGTAATTGTAGCGGTCGATGTCGTTCGGGTTGTAGCCTCCCCTCCTCCGGTCGCTTGAGTACCGCCGGGAGGAAGAGTAAATGTCGCGCCCGGATGGGCGGCCGGAATTCCTGCTCATACCGCACCTCGTTTTCATTCAGACAAAACCAAAACAATCTCATTCTATTGCAAACCGCAAGGCTTGTCAACCGCCGGCAGGCGGCGGACGCGCCGCGTCTTTCTCGCCTGTGCCCGGCCTGAGGACGGTCTGGGAAAAGACTTTAAAATCCCCCGAAAGCCAATTTATAAGGACAAAACTACAGCGATAAAAACTCCCGAAGCAAAAGATTATGCGTCCGGGAGCTGTCTTATCCTGTTCCGCCAGACAAAGCTTTCGATTCGCTTCGTTCTGAACGGCGGGCCGTGGGAGCGGCGACACGCCGCGACGCGGGAACCGAAATGAAAAAACGGCATACTATAAAACGAGTGCGTTAAAAGAAAATTGGGCCAAAGAGTTTTCAGGAGGGATTGTTTCATGTGTGGAATTGCCGGGTTCTGTGATTATGGTGACGACTTTACCGAGGAGGCGCCGGCGCTCGGGCGCCTTGTGCGGAAGATGGGGAATACGCTGAAGCACCGCGGGCCGGACGAGAACGGGATTTTTCTTTCGCGGCACGCGGCCTTTGCGCATCAGAGGCTGTGCGTGATCGACCCGAAGGGCGGCAGGCAGCCCATGACGGCCTATGCCGGCGGGTACCGCTACACCGTCGTCTACAACGGGGAGCTCTACAACAGCGGGGAGCTGCGCCGGGAGCTGGAGGCCGCCGGCTATCTGTTTGAAACTTCCTGCGATACGGAAGTCCTCCTGAAATGCTACATCCAGTACGGCCCGGCCTGCGCCGAGAAGCTGAACGGCATCTTTGCGTTCGCGGTGGACGACGAGCGCCGCGGCTGCTGCTTCCTCTGCCGCGACCGCTTCGGCGTCAAGCCGCTGTTCTACACGCTGCGGGACGGCCGCCTCGTCTTCGCGTCCGAAATCAAGGCCCTGTTCGAGTACCCCGGCGTGGACCCCGTGCTGGACCGCCAGGGCCTGTGCGAGGTGTTCGGCCTCGGGCCGGCGAGGACGTCCGGGGTCGGCGTCTTCCGCGGCATTTCGGAGGTCAGACCCGGCTGCTATGCCCTTTTCAGCCGGGACGGTCTGCGCCGCGGCCGCTATTTCCGCCTGCAGAGCTACGAGCACCCCGACAGTTACGAGGACACGGTCAGGCACGTGCACGACCTGGTGCAGGACGCCGTGACCCGGCAGCTCGTTTCGGACGTCCCGCTCTGCACGTTCCTTTCCGGTGGGCTGGATTCCAGCGTGATCACCGCGCTGGCCGCGGCGGCGTACCGCGGCTCCGGCCGCAGGCTCGCCACCTATTCCTTCGACTTCGTCGGCAACGAGCGCTATTTCAAACCCTCCGCATTCCAGCCGGACGCCGACCGCCCGTGGGCGGAGAAGATGGCGCAGTTCTGCCGCACGGACCACACGCGGCTGGAGTGCGACAACGTCACGCAGGCCGACAAGCTGTACGACGCGGTCGATGCGAAGGACCTGCCCGGCATGGCGGACGTGGATTCCTCGCTGCTCTATTTCTGCAGCCGGGTCAAGAAGCGCCATGTCGTGGCGCTGAGCGGAGAATGCGCCGACGAGATTTTCGGCGGATACCCGTGGTTCCACAAAAAAGAGGCGTTCGAGGGGCACTGCTTCCCCTGGTCGCCCGACCTGTCCCTGCGCACCGGCCTGCTGAAGCCGGAGGTCGCGGACGCGCTGAACGTCGGCGAGTACGTGAACCGCCGGTATGAGGAATCCCTCGCCGAGGTGCCCGTGCTGGAGGGCGAGGACCCCCGCGAAAAGCGCCGCCGCGAAATCTCCTTCCTCAACATCAACTGGTTCATGGCGACCCTGCTGGACCGCAAGGACCGCATGAGCATGGCCAGCGGGCTGGAGGTCCGCGTGCCGTACGCCGACCACAGAATCGTGGAGTATGTGTTCAACGCGCCCTGGGCGTACAAATGCCACAACGGCGTCACGAAATCCCTCCTGCGCGACGCCGCGGAGCCGTGGCTGCCGGAGGACGTCCGCCTGCGCCGCAAAAGCCCCTACCCCAAGACGCACAACCCCGGCTACGAGGCCATCGTCCGCGAGCGCCTGGCCAAAGTGATGGAGGACGGGCAGCAGCCCCTCCACGCGCTGATTGACCCAGGCGCCGCCGAAAAGCTGCTGGCCGCAAAGTCGGATTACGGCAAGCCCTGGTTCGGTCAGCTCATGGCCGGCCCGCAGCTGATGGCCTACCTGCTGCAGATCAATTACTGGCTGAAAAAATACCGCATCCGCATCGACCTTTAGGCGGCGTGTCGCCGCCGGCAGAGCCGGTTTCGGCCCGGCATGGGGAACGGCGAAAACCACAGGCCCGCTTTGCCGGGACGGTTTAAGACAACTCCCGAAGCGTAAATTTTGCTTCGGGAGTTTTTATAACTGTAGTTTTGTCCTTATAAATTGGCTTTTTGGGGATTTTAAAGTTTTATTCCAGACCGCGGGAGAAAACTGCGTTCGAACAGCTCCAGCCCACCAAGTGAGTGGGATTTGAAACAGAAATAGCTTCGAAAGCTGAAACACATCGAAAAGTATAGAAAAAGAAAGTTAGAAAATAATTTCAGCTCCGCAGTAAATTGACATTTGAATTCGTGGTGATAATATAAGGAAAAGGAGGGGAACTCTATGAAAAAAATGGTTGCCGGGATTTTGGCGCTGCTTCTGGCGGCCTCGGTTGCGGGGTGTGGGGCTGACAAAACCCCACATGGAGACTTTGATTATATCTCTTCGGAACCAGCCGTTAGTTCATCATCTTCCAAGCCAATTCAGATTGTAAACACAGATAATCTGACAGAACGGGAATCAGATTTTCAAAAAGCGAAGCTTTATGAAAAAGATGATTTAGCAAAAAGTATTTCCAGTTTCACAAATAAATATAGTATTTATGAATCTTCAATGCTAAAATCAACACTGCTTATTGCATTGCAGTTTGACAAAGATACTCCAAAGGAAGATGTTTCTGCTTTTAGAAAAACAATCGAAAGCCTTTCCGATGTTGTCGGAAGAAGCGGATACAGACTATGCACGTTTTACCTTTTGAAAAACGGAGATATAAGGTTGGAAACCGCTCCATTGGAAATCAAAAGTGGAGTGTTGAAATCTCCAAAATCGCTGTTCCATTATTCAGGAGACAGTGAAATAGACACTGCATATGCTGATGAAGCATTTGGATAAAAGAGCGCCCGGCTTTTTGCCGGGCATTTCTCATATTGACATTTGAATTCGTGATGATAATATAAGGAAAAGGAGGGAAATTTTATGAAAAAATTGGTTGCCGGGATTTTGGCGCTGATGCTGGTGGTCTCGGCTGCGGGATGCAGCGAAACCGCTTACGGTGAAGTACAGCTCTCTGCGGAAAGCAATGCGTCCAGTAACCCCGAACCAAGTAGCAAACCCGTTATCAATTCTAAATCTCCCGAAGAACATATACAAGAATATTGCAACACCAAGAACTGTGGCAAGGAGACAAAAATACCAAGCAAGGTATACGAAATATTTGTTGAAAGCGGAATCATACCCAGTACAGAAAATGCAAAGTATTATCCGAACAAAAGCGATCCATCAAAGGCGGCCGATTGCTCATTCACTGTTGGAAAGCACAATTTTGTAGCAAAAGGGTACGTCAGGAAAACCGATGAAATTTCAATGAGCGATGATGCTGATTCGGATTTAAATGGTTATGAATACACTCTAAACTCGATTCAGAGCGCAGATGGTAAAAAAATTTATTGGACTGAGTTAGGGTTAGAAGACAAAGTAAATGCCAATTTGGAAAAAGATTGCTCTGATTTAATTCCCAAAACAAAGCCAGAGCTAATAAAATAAAAGTGCCCGGCAAAAGCCGGGCGTTTCTCATGTGGATTGCAGGCCAAGGTTATAGCCTCGGCTTGCATTTACTTTGTTTGTAGACTTTGCCAATACCTTATCATTCAGCTTTACGGTGGTATCCTTCTTCTCGACCACCTCAACAATTTGTACTGCGGCTGTAAGAATGGCGTTTGCAAGGCTTTCGTTTCCTTCTGTTGTTACCGTCGCCCGAATGATTGACTGGGGAGCGGCGACTTCGGGATTGCTTTGTGGGCACGGCAAACACAGAAAGCCCACCGGTCCCCTTTCCGGATATGCCGCGCATAATTGCCAAAATTTATATCTTGAAATTGTTGGAATCATGCAAACTTGTAATTTTTATACTCAGAATCCTTGCATTTATTACAGAACTGTGATAAGCTGTAACTAATTTGTAATCATTGATGGAATTCAGAGAAACAGGATGCAGCGAATGCGCGGAGGTTTGGAATGAAAAAAGGTTCTTTTGCAGGAATCGTCGCGGGAATCACATGCTGCCTGGCCGTGGCCGGCTGGGCGGCCGGGGAGGCGCCGGCGAGCGCGGCGGCCGTGAAGACGGGCGCGGGCCTGTCGGAGCATGTGCTGACCGCAAGCCGGCAGGGGTGGAAATACCAGTACGGCGCCTACGGCCAGCTTATCGGCGGCGTGCGCCGGACGGACTGCTCCGGCCTCATCAAGTCCTACCTCTGGTGGACGGGGCCGAAGACCAACCCGAACCCGCGGCTGATGTCCGTGGCGGGGAGCTCGACCGGGATGCTCCGGTCCGCCTCGGTCAAAGGGAACATCAACCTTTCCAAAACCTCCTCGCTGCCGCGCGTCCAGGGGCTGATTCTTTACAGCCCGGGCCATGTGGGGGTCTACGTCGGCGGCAACGTCGCCGTAGACAACCGCTGCACCGGGCAGAACATCAAGGTCCAGCCGGTTTTCGGCGGGCGGTACCGCTGGCAGAAATGGTTCAAGCTGCCGCAGCTCCGCTACCCCGGGACGGGGTTCGTCACCTGCAACGGCGGCCAGTATTATTATGAAAACGGCCAGTACGTCGCCGGAACGACGAAATCAGTCGGCGGTACGGTCTATAAGTTCGACGCTTCCGGCAGGCTGACGTCCGGCAGCGTGCCTGCCAGCGCCCGGGCGGCTTCGGCGGCGGCCGGCGTCTACCGCCGCGTGCTGCAGGTCGGCCTGCGGGGCGGCGACGTGCTGGCCCTGCAGCGGAAACTCACGGGCCTGCATTTCATGACGGCGGACAACTGCACCGGTTATTACGGGCCGATCACCAAGGCCGCGGTGCTCAATTATCAGCGGAAGAAGGGCCTTTCCGCAACGGGCATCGCGGACCTCAAGACCCTCTCTTCCCTCGGTCTGTAAAATCCGCGCCCGGCTTCCCGGAACGGCACGCCGTGTACATACCTATGGATAAAAACACTCCCGAAACGCTCGGTTTCGGGAGTTTTCTATGTGCTCCGGCTCTGCCGAACGGGAGATGCCTTACTCCAGTCCCGGCAGACCCAATTCACAGCGAACCCGTGGCGAATGAAACCTGCCCCGGCCGCGGCGGAAAGCCCTTACAGACTGCCGGGGAATCATCCGTGCGTTTGGCGGCGCGGCGACACGCCCCAGATGTCCTCGGCGTATTCGCGGACGGTGCGGTCGCTGGAGAAGGGGCCGGAGGCCGCGATGTTCAGCAGGCACTTGCGGGCGAAGGCGTCGCGGTCCGCGTACTCCCGGTTTGCGCGCAGGCGCGTCTCGCAGTAGGGGAGAAAATCCTCCAGAAGAAAATACTGGTCCGGCCGGTGCCAGCTTGCCCCTTCGAGGATGGAATCGTACAGCTCCCGGAACCAGCCGGTGCCGCCGTCCGAGAAAGTGCCGTCCACCAGGGTGTCGAGCGCGCGGCGGATGCGCGGCTCCTCTTTATATCGCTTTTTCGGGTCGTAGGTGCCGCGGATGGCCGCGAGGTCCTCGACCCGGGCGCCGAAGATATAGTTGTTCTCCTCGCCGGCGTTCTGCACAATCTCGATGTTCGCGCCGTCGTAGGTGCCGAGGGTCACGGCGCCGTTCATCATGAACTTCATGTTACTGGTGCCGGAGGCCTCGGTCCCGGCGGTGGAGATCTGCTCGCTGATGTCCGCGGCGGGAATCAGCTTTTCCGCATAGGAGACGTTGTAGTCGCTCACGAACAGCACCTGCATTTTCCGGCTGACCTGCGGGTCGCCGTTGACCAGACCGGCGACCTCGTGCAGGAATTTGATGATTCCCTTGGCGCGCCGGTAGCCGGGGGCCGCCTTGGCGCCGAACAGGTAGGTGGTGGGGTAAAATTCGCGGATGCGGCCGTCCCTGATGCCGAAATAGGTGTCCAGAATCGAGAGGCCGTTCAGCAGCTGGCGCTTGTACTCGTGCAGGCGCTTGGCCTGGATGTCGAAAATGGTGCCGGGGTCCAGACGGAAATGCTCTTTGCGCCGGACGTAGTCGGCGAGCTGCTCTTTCTTTGCGCGCTTTACGGCGAGGAACTGCCGGCGCGACCCGGCGTCGCCGGCGAACGGCTTCAGGCGGGCGATCTGGGAAAAATCCGTGACCCAGCCGCCCCCGATGCGCTCCGTGAGAAAGGCGGCCAGCTCCCGGTTGCACAGGGCCAGCCAGCGCCGCTGGGTCACGCCGTTGGTCTTGTTGCTGAAGCGCTCCGGGTACAGCGCGTACCACTGGGGCAGCACGCGGGTCTTGAGGAGCTGCGTGTGGATTTTCGCCACGCCGTTGGTCGAATGCGTCCCGTAAACGGCCATGCGGGCCATGTGGACGCGCCCCCCCTGAAGGATGTCGTATTTTGCGGTGTCCCCGATTTGCCTGTCCTTCAGCTCTTTGGAAAGCCGGCCCTGCAGCATTGCGACATAGGGGTACACCGCCGGCAGCACGCTCTTAAAGAGGTCCTCGTCCCAGGTTTCCAGCGCTTCCGCCATCAGGGTGTGGTTGGTGTAGGCGAACGTGTCGCGCGCCGTGCGGAAAGCGGCCTCGAAGTCCATGCCGCGCGCCGTGAGCAGGCGCAGCAGCTCTGGGATGGAGACCGTGGGGTGCGTGTCGTTGAGCTGGACGGCATAGGATTCCGCAAAATGACTGAAGTCGCTTCCGTGCGCCGCCTCGTAGGCGGCCAGCAGGGACTGCAGCGAGGCGCTGGAAAAGAAATACTGCTGCTTGAGCCGCAGGCGCCTGCCGGCGTCGGTGCTGTCGTCCGGGTACAGCACGGCGGAGATCGCCTCGGCCTCGTCCCTGCCGCGGAAGGCTTTGCCGTACTCCTGCCGGTTGAACGCTTCAAAATCCAGCGGTTCCGCCGGCTCCGCCTGCCACAGCCGCAGGTTGCTGACCGTGCGCCCGCCGTACCCGATGACCGGCATGTCGTAGGGCACCGCCCACACGCTCTGCCCGCCGAACTCCACGCGGACCTTTTCCTCCTCGCGGCGCTCGCTCCACGGGTCGCCCCAGGCGAGCCAGTCGTCCGGCGCCTCTTTCTGGAAGCCGTCGGCAAAGCTCTGCCGGAACAGCCCGTACCGGTAGCGGATGCCCCAGCCCGTGAGCGGGATGCCGAGCGTGGCGGCGCTGTCGAGAAAACAGGCTGCCAGCCTGCCCAGGCCGCCGCTGCCGAGGGCGTCGTCCCTCACTTCCTCCAGTGCGGAGGGGCTGACGCCGGCGCTCTGCAGCAGCGCTTCGGTCTGGTCCAGCAGCCCGAGGTTCAGCAGGTTGCTGTGGACCACCCGCCCGAGCAGGAACTCCGCGGAAAAATAGCACGCCGTTTTGCCGGCGGCGGATTTTTTCCAGCGGCCCCGGCACGTGCGCAGCGCCGCCCGCGAAACGGCGGTGTAGAGCTGTTTCGCGGTGGCGCCCCGCAGGCCGGTGTGGAATTCCTCCTCCAGCTCCGACAGAATCGCCTGCTGAAAAGGCTGCATGAAAATCCCCCCTGTTTCTATTTCTCTTTCTCTGTTTTTTCTTCGGCGGGCAGGCGGCCGTACAGGCCGCACAGGCCGCGCATCCGGGCGGCGAGCCGCGCGTTCAGCCGGCCGGGCCGCAGGCGCCAGCGCCAGTTGCCGCCCACGGTGGCCGGGCGGTTGATGCGCGCGCCGTTCCCCAGGCCGAGCCAGTCCTGCATCGGGATGATGGCGGTGTCCGCCGCGCTGGCGCAGGCGGCCCGGACGCATGCCGCCGGAAGCTGCCGCCGGAAGCGCACGTGCAGGTACGCGCGGGCGAAGCGGACCGTTTCGCGCGGCGCGCGGCGGAAAAAGCCCGCCAGCGTCTCGTTGTCGTGCGTGCCGGTGTAGACGACGCAGCCGGGCGCGTAATGGCAGGGCAGGTTCGGGTTGCCGCCGCCGCTGTCGAACGCATACTCCAGCACCTTCATGCCGGGGTAGCCCGCGGCCTCCCGCAGCGCCTCCACTTCCGGCACCGCGCAGCCGAGGTCCTCCGCAATCACGCCGGCACCCGGGGACGCGGCGGCGAGCGCGCGGATCAGCTCTTCGCCCGGCCCGCGGCGCCATTCGCCGCCCTCCGCCGTTTTGCTGCCGCGGGGAACGGCGTAGTACCGCACGATGCCGATGAAGTGGTCGATGCGCACGGCGTCGTACAGCCGAGCCGCGGCGCCCATGCGCCGCCGCCACCAGGAAAAGCCGTCCCCGCGCATGGCGTCCCAGTCGTACAGCGGGTTGCCCCAGAGCTGGCCGCCGGCGCTGAACCGGTCCGGCGGAACCCCCGCGACGCGGACGGGCCTGCGGCCTTCGTCCAGCTGAAAGAGCTCCGGGTGCGTCCAGACGTCGGCGCTGTCCAGCGAGACGTAGAGGGGGAGGTCCCCGATGATGCGGATGCCGCGCGCGTTGGCGTAGGCTTTGAGCCGCCGCCACTGCCCGAAGAACTTGAACTGGCAGAACTTCCAGAACTCCGTTTCGCCCCGCAGGGCGGCGCGGTATCTTTCCACGGCCGCGGGCCTGCGCAGGCGGATGTCCTCCGGCCAGGCGAGCCATTCGCGGCCGCCGAAATGCGTCTTGAGGGCCATGAAAAGGCTGTACCCCTCCAGCCAGCCGGCGTTTTCGGCGCAGAAGGCGCGGCGGGCCCCGGCGTCGGCGCCGCCGGCGCGCGCGAAGGCCTTCCGCAGCAGGGGGAACCGGTCCCGGTAAAGCGCCGCATAGTCGACCCGCGCCGGGCCGCGGCCGGAGCCGCCGGCCTCCTCCCGGCTCAGCAGGCCCTCGCCGGCCAGCAGCCCCGGGTCGATGAAATACGGGTTGCCCGCAAACGCGGAAAAGCTCTGGTACGGGCTGTCGCCGAAGCCGGTCGGGCCGAGCGGCAGCACCTGCCACCAGCTCTGCCCCGCGGCGCGCAGAAAATCCGCAAAGCGGCGGGCCTCTCTGCCGAACGTGCCGATCCCCTGCGGCGAAGGCAGGGAAAACACCGGCAGAAGCACCCCCGCGCCCCGCGGAAACGGCGCCTGCTTCGTTCCGATCTCCATTCCATCACGCCCCTTGGCGGCCGGAAAAAATCCGCCTGTCCCAGTGTTTTCCATCATAGCATCTGCGCCTGCCGGTGTCAAACCCGTAAAACGGACCGGAATCGGGGAAAATTTATTTCTTGCGGATGTCGAATTTTGTTGTATTTTATCCTATAATTTTATGGGAGAAATAATATAGGAACAAAACCCGGAAAACAGAAAGAGGAGACAGATATGACCGCAGAAACGCTCAAGAAACTGGACAGAAAACTGCGCAAGATCACCGACCCGCTCGGCAGCGGGTTTCCGGTGCTTCGCAAAGCCGTGGAAGAGTATGCCGAACAGTATGAAACGCAGCCGGAAGAAGCCATGCGGCAGTATATCCTCTGGAAGTGGAGAAAAGTTTAGGGCCCGTTCCCGGGCCCGCCTTTCTGGGAGGCCTGAAAGCCTGCGGATAGAATTTTTCAGACTTTTGCGGGAATTCTTGTTTTCAGGATTTAAGATGTGACCGGACGCGGGGCCGGATGCGGCTTTTCCGCAGGAACAGAGAAGGGCCGCCGGCAAAAGCCGGCGGCCCTGTGCGCACAGGCCCGCTGAACGCGGGCGGCGGAAAATTTTACGGTCTGCCCGGCGCGCCTATTCGGTCGTCACGGTGTAGATGGCCGGCGTCGTCTGGGTGTAGCTCACCGTTCCGGTCAGCGTGAATTCTATGCTGTTGCCCGAAAGCTCGCTTGCCGGGGCGAGGCTCACGCTGACTTCGGGAAAATCGTGGGAGACTTTCGGAATCGGGACCCAGGCCGTCGTTCCGGTCGCCTGCGCCATGCCCGTCGTCCCGCTGTCGGTGCTGTAGGTTTGATAAACCAGGTAGCTGAACTGCATCCTGGAATTTGCCAGGTCGGTCACAAGGCCGAACGCGACGCCGGTCGGCGACCCGATGAGGGCGGCGGGGGCCGGCGCGGGCGTCACTTTGGCGGCGGTGGTGCTGGTTGCGGTAGCCGTCGAGGCTACGTTTAAGACTGCTCTTACTGACATGACCATTCTCCTATCGAATGTTGTAATTGCCGTATTTGAAGATAGCCTGTTCGCTATCCCTTACAATACTATGAGTTTCCGCCGGCTTCGTAGACAAGAGAATGGATTGGCCGCAGAACTCCGCGGCTGCGGCCGGCTGTTTTTGCGCGGGCGCAAAGCAAAACGCGCCCGCAAAGCTGTGAGCGCGAATTGCCTGCGCCGGTGGGTTCTCGCCCGCCGCCCGGGTAAAAAAGGAGCGCCACCCCGGCCCTTTGGGCCGAAGTGTCGCTCCTTGAGTCATTTGCTCAATCTTAGATGCAGGCTGCGGCGCGAGCGTCTAAGTGAGAAATAACGAAAAAGCCCCCACACGCGAATTGCGTGTCGAGGCTCTCGACTGTGTCATTTGCTCAATTTAGATGCAGGCTTTCGACGCAAGTTTTCATTGAGAAAAGGAAAAGAGCCATTCCAGCAATTTCATTTATTTACTCTCTGCATGCCGATTTGACCATAACACAAAAGCCGGGAGTTTATACACTATGATAACTTTACAACTATATACAAAAAGGTTAATTTCAACTAATTACTTCTGCAAAATCATAAAAAAGGTGACGCAACTCGATCACTCCAATACTATCGGATGTGTATTCACTATAATATTCTCCATACTCAGTGTCGCACTGTGCCAGCGAAAATGGAGTAGCAACAACATCTGTCAACAAGGTCTTCTGTAACTGGCTGATTTTGGTCGCAGCATCCGAAATATTAATGGCTTTGACGACATATGCAAACATAATATTCTTTTTATGATAAGAGGAATACTTGGGAGGAGTAGAAACAAAACGGCTGACACCATTAATGATGTATTCTTTATTTAAGTGCTGAGTGCCATCAATTCGTTTGCACTCAATCAGAAAATAGCATTTTGAATTACTGAACCAATCAGAGGAAATCACCTTTATATCTGATCGTCCAATGTACTGATCTGTTTGAGGGTCAAAATTTTCAGGGGCTTGGAGTACATAACGAAACTCTGACACACCGTTGTTAAGGTAACATTCAATCAAATGATTTGTAATTTTATCTTCATCATTTTTCAACATGTTTTCAGTGCTACGGCAATTCGCTTTCATCTGTGAGCTACATTGTATTAGATGAGCGATTATTCTCTTGAGACTTCCTGCAGCAAACAAGGCATTAATAGATTCATTTTTAAAACCTCCCATTAGTGCTTTCCTCCATTTCTGGAGAGTATTTGATTTGTTATGTCCATCAAATCGAGCCTAGCGATTGCCGGATGCCAATTTTTATAGTAGTTCGGCTTAATAATGTAGAAAGAATTCTCCTCAAAATAAATTACGTCTTTGAGAGAATAAAACATTTCATTAGTTCTGTGCGCAGAAAATTTTGCAAACATTGATTTCTCGAGAGTAGTATTGTTAATAAATTGCAACCATTCCTCGGGTTTAGAATCAACAATCATGACTTCAAATGCGCTATAGTGCTTCGCAATTTTTGGATACACATTGATTTGAATATACTTTCCTGTACCTTCAAAAACATCTGACAAATACTTGTAATAATATTTACTGTACTCGTTAAAATCCTTTTCCTCTACATTGCGATAAACGTCATGATCATTTTTCCCAGTTAATTGTGGAATTTGAATGCGCAGTGCATAATCAACAAATTCATTATCAGACAAATTAAATGCCTTAAGAATCATCAAATTGAGTTGGTTTATTTGAGCAGTTGGATCATCACCTACAACGAAAAAATCCTGCTTTATTAAGTCTTGAATTAGTTTTACTTTGTTAGCAATTTCAAGGCTGTACACAAATGGAAATTCAAGGATTTCCTCCACTTGACGTTGTTCACGCTCAACACCTAAAGAAGATCCCAACATTAAATTGAAATACGCATATACCTTAGAATTTAGTAATCCAACAATATTTAACAACTGGGATTTCTGTTCAAAAGAGCCCTTAACTGCAAATACTGCTTCTTTAAATACAAAACTATTTTCTTCATATACTGCCTTCATGGTATAATCTGACATATCAATACCACGCAACATCAAACAATATGGTGCCTGAAACAAGGTGGCATCTCGCGTTCTGTGAATTTTAGTCTTTGAGAATGTAGAAATATTACTAAGTGCAATTGAAAAATGATCAATTGCATTTTTTGATTCTAATAACGGCTGTCCATAAAGATGAGACGCATCCATTTTTTCACCGTCATTGTATTGTACACCAGTTCCGTATATAAGGACTGGAGTTTGCGATTTTATATATTCACGAAGAGTAGGGAAATTTTTCTTCAGAAAAAGGATTAGATCAATATCACCTGTTAAACCATAAACCAACGTCTTCCATGCCCAATCGTTTTCTTTAAGCAACTTTTGTTGAACATGTTTGACATCAGTCTTCTCCACAACCACTATGTTAAATAGCTCAAAAAATATATTGCGTTTCATTGAAATATACTCAAAACGATTTTCAAGATTCTGGAGTTCATTTTTGCCTGAAAATCTGTAAGACAATATAACCGCAGGGGCATCTGCGTTTTTAAACACAAGTTTTCTAACAGATGATAATTCAATAATACGAACGATCTCTGCTTGAGTTAGTAAAAACTTTCTAAATAACTTTGATGGATTTTTTTGCATATAAAGTATTGTCGAATGGAGTATAAAGCAGCATTGCGTTTCTGAATTACAAAAATCCTTCGAACGTAAAACAAAAGAGCGACAAGTATCATTGTTTTGCAAATATTGTACATATCCATGCTTTTTACAATATTCGACATGAAGCCCCGGTTTGTTTGACCATGGCGGATTTCCAATGATAAAATCAAACGGTATTTTTTGGAGTGAGGACAAATTTTCCTCATCAAAGAAATCGCATACAAACAGATTATGCCCTTTTAAATTTGGCAAACGAAAACTGTGCAGTGTTTTCGGGTTCTTATAATCCAACATTGCCAAATATAAAGAAAAAATAGCAACATCAATGGCGTCTTCATTCAGATCTATGCCGTATATATTATCTGTCAAAGTATCACACAGTAGTTTATCGTTTTCAGTAAAGAAGGCTCCGTTCAATTCTTTTTCGATCATACGGCGATAACTGTCAACTAAAAAAACGCCAGAGCCACAGGAAGGATCGAGTAATTTGCATGTTCCTTTTTCTTTAATGTGCTTGTCAATTGTTCCGTCAAGGATGTAATCCACTAAATACTTTGGTGTATAAAAAGCGTTATCCTTATCCCGTGCTTCTTTACCAAGTAAGATTTCATAAATATTACTGATCAATTCAACAGGAATGATATTGAAGTCGTACAGATCAAATAGAGATAACTGACCGCATGAAGAATTAATATTGGCTGCCAGAAAATCCTTGATTTCTAATAACGCAATGGGAGTAAATGCTTTATCATTAATTTCGTCTCCCAGTTCAAATAGGTTTCCGTTAAATTTTTTCTTCAAGTGCGTGAACAAAGAATATATAGAGTCCTTATTTTCAAGCAATTTAAGTAACGCTGAACGCGATGCGGCTACATTGGACGAAAAACCAGGATAATCCAAGTCAACGCCTCTGTCAATAAGATAACGAATAAAAATTAGACGCAAAACCAATTTAGTTGCATATGACAGATGGTATGTGTTTCGTAATTTATCTGTCAAATAAACCAGATTACTCAGCAAAACATCGTTGAGCTTTTCGCTGCTAAACTGATTTGTGTATCGTTTCCAGAAATTTTGACTTGTTATTTCAAAAAATGAAAATGGAGAATTATCATCAATCGAATCCACAGAGAGATGTTCAATCTGAGTCAATAGCAATGTCTTTTGATCAATTGTACATCCATTGTAAATTGTAATGGTCAAGCAATTTTGTAACACAACTGTCTAAATTGACCTGATCCATACC
>ENA-UOOK01000380-UOOK01000380.1-fermentation-metagenome-genome-assembly--contig:-NODE-380-length-58214-cov-91.022060_pt1 | contig 58214 bp, 49 predicted proteins | sample MGYA00245777_ERZ724023 | MGnify/ENA primary metagenome ERZ724023 (study PRJEB28704, sample SAMN03018312) | fermentation metagenome | biome: anthropogenic terrestrial biome; feature: soil; material... | reverse complement strand
GAACCCGGGTAATAGGATCCGCAATCCTACGTGATATCCACTACACTATCAGGGCCAGAATATTAGATTTGATTGTAGTTTTATTTCTTTAATATGTTAAAATAAGAAGGTTCCTGAATTTAATTCTCTTCTAATACGAGTATGCTTATTTTCATATTTAAAATTTCTTTAATAAATCATCAAATCATCCCTATATTAAATACATGGATCAATTAATGATATCTTAGTTACATTATAGGTATGTTACCATCAAATAATTCATTCGTATATTATTACATCAACTTGATGGCTAAAATTGTTCTGAAAATTGAAAAAAATCTTAAAACTAAGTCTTAGATGCAGACAATAAATTTAGAAGGAAATACATGAGTAAGGAACGTTTATGGACAAAGGATTTTATAACAGTATCTGTTATCAATTTTTTTATAGCATTGATATTCTATCTTCTCATCGTCACAATAGCTTCCTATGCTTTAGATACATTCCATACTTCAACAAGCATGGCCGGACTTGTCTCTGGTATTTTTATTATTGGGGCCTTAATAGGTAGATTAATAACCGGACGCATCATCGATGATGTGGGAAGTCGGAAAATTTTAATACTCAGTTTATTGTTTTTCGCCATCGCATCGGTGTTGTACTTAGCTGCAATCAACCTTCAAATCCTTATCATAAATAGATTTCTGCATGGACTGACATTTGGAGTGGCAACCACAGCTATTGGGACCATAATTGCCCAAAGTACACCTGCACAAAGAATGGGTGAAGGAATCAGTTATTTTAGTATGAGCACCATACTTGCAACAGCAATAGGGCCTTTTATAGGGATTTTTTTGATAGAATATGGAAATTTCAATATTATTTTTGTTTTTAACTTAATTTTATCTATTTTTTGTCTTGTAATGTCATTGGCAGTTAGTAAACTTGATTTCAAATCCTTGCCAAAACAGCATAAAATTAAAAAATCCTTTAAAGACTTTAAAATTTCAAACTTACTTGAATTTAGAGCCATACCCATATCTATTATCATGTCAATCATCAGTTTTACTTTTTCAGGTGTTTTAACATTTATTTCAGTTTATGCAGAGCAGATTAATTTGGTTGATGCTGCCGGTCTATTTTTTATTATTTACGCAGTTACAATCCTGGTTTCAAGACCATTTTTGGGCCGTTTACTCGATGCTAGAGGTGCAAATATCGTGATTTATCCTTGTTTATTAATTTTTGCAATAGGTATGTTCTTATTCAGCCAAGCAACCCTTGGAATTACCCTAGTTATGGCTGCGGCACTTATTGGGTTGGGTTATGGTAACCTTCAATCGAGTACCCAAACAACTGCTATAAACATGGCTCCACCTGATAAATTAGGACTAGCAACAGCCACCTATTTCATGTTATATGACATTGGATTTGGTATCGGTCCTTATTTATTTGGATTGCTGATTCCATTCATTGGATATCGTAATCTATATTCAATAATGGTCATGGTGATACTGGGGGTCATCCTTCTTTATTTTGTTCTCCATGGGAGAAAGGAAGAGCAACTTAATATCTGAAACGAAACATCACCTGATTATAGGTTAAATAGTCAAAAAACCACAGGGAACAAGACTCGTTGCCAGCATAACCATATTAATTTCCTGGTGTTCAATCCATGTCTTTGATTTCCTGTTTTCCTTTTTGAGCCAAAATTTTTCCAGGGAATCCGCCAGGGGCATATACTCCATAAGGTCTTCAACTTGATGAAATAGGTAATCATGTTCTTTAAAACTATTTTTATGGGATTCAAGCAATATTTTTAGGTAATATATTCCTTTAATTCCAATGGAAACACCCATCTCCCGGAAAGCCAGGCGGTATTCTATCGGGTAACCTTGAGCGTTTTTTTTTACGTAGGATTTCAAGCCCAGCAGGGCAGAGATAAGCAGATCCTGCAAGAGTATTTCCAAATTAATTGAAACACTGGAATTAATAATTAATTGGGAGGCTTTCATTGCATCAGATAGAAGACCGCCAATTCCAAGGGGGTCATCTGTATAAAAACTCATGCCTTTACAGATTGGGGTCATGTCATCAATTTCATGGGTTAAATCGGGTAAATATTGCCCAAAATTTTGGTTTGCAATCTGTAATTCAATATAGGTAAGGTAACCATCGAGAGGATCGTGTTGTCCCATGGAATGTACTTGAGGATGGCTTAAATCGATACTCATCTTCCAGTACATCTTTTTACCCTTCGGTGTCCTGTATGTGAAACCTTTATGGGCTGTCTGGGCAAGTTCCAATGCCCATTTAGTATAAACAGGGTCAGATGTGGCTCTGCTTACTTTGCATAGCGCATGCATCCATTTGGTCAGGTAATGGTAGTATTGTCCATCGCGGTCCCATTCTAAGCGTTCATTGGTGGGTTCGTTGGTTGGGCGTTCATTTAATTCTTTACCAATACGGAGACCTCCCAAAGTGGGATGTATCTCGCCAAATTCATCATCTAAACCACTAATCCAACCTTCTCTAGGGTCATCATCCCTGTAACGTCCAAGTGTATGATGTACCTGGTCTGTCAGCTTCAATGCCAGATTTAGAAAGTTTTTATCACTGGTTTGTTTGTAAAGTTCCAGGTAATTACACACAGCAAAGGCATCAGTCCATAGATAACGTTTCGGATTAAGTGAATGAGGTTCAAGTCCGGTTATGGATGCGAAGTCCACCATTATTTTCTTGGCAGTGATGATATTGGATCTCATCGTGTTATAATATACAAAGTAAAGTAGAAATTATTTTTGGATTCAATCTAAAATCCCAAAAAGAAATATATTTGGACTGTTATTAAGACAAATCCCATGGAAGCTCCCGCAATAACCTGAATAGGAGTATGTCTTTTCAAAAATAATCTGCTCCACATAACCAGAGGTATAATTGGTAAAAAAAACAGGCCAGAATAACCGAAAATGTATATCAGGAAAGCTACCGGTCCTGCCACCCAAACAGAATGTATGCTGATCTTCCAAAATAAACTGATAATCAGGATCACCATGGTACTAGAGAAGTAATAGAACATGAGAACGGTGATCACTGGTGGGGCAAAAATAATGTGTAGAACAATAACTCCCAGAGAGTATGAGAGGAGGATCCAAAGCAGAGGATACAACCTATCTTCCTTGTTGGGCATATCTAATTCCAGATTTTTATTCTTAATCCATGTATAGGCTATGATGCTTGGAATTAAAACAGAGAAAATCAGAGTAACCATGGTGACTATGATAAAATCAGCACCGGATAAGAAATAATAGCTTAAACCACTAAACATGAAGAAAGCAATTATCGGAGCGTTGGTGAGGATGGAAACAACGTTTGCTATTTTTTCTTTAGATTTGTAGTTATTCCAGCCAACCATGTAAAAACTCCTGAGATATCAAGAAAAGAATCTTTAAGTGATGGTTTTATTTTTAGATTCCTAGAATAAAAATGGCTTACTGAATTTAAATTTATTCATTTGAATCACATAATAAAAAAGTAATATTCAACCCATTTTTAAGGAGTTAAATACCATATCCGTCGTTTCAATAAGCTTCGCATCTTCTGAATCATATCCATAAATAGAAATACAATAAGTTGCACCGTTCTCATCGTTAAAATACATTTCATAATATTTTAAATTTTTATTTGAGTCCGGATCGGGTATCGTTGATATACTTTTAAACACCTCAATACCATTAGGATTGGTTTCATCTTTTTTTGTGATGACTTCGCCCCCTTGTTCATTAACTCCATCTTGGTTATCTCTGGCATCAATTTGTCTTATATTGAGATTTTTTTGAATAAAAATGGAAATATTGTCGTTTGAAAGATCGCCAATTGGAGTCCAATCTTCAGTGCCTATTATGATGGATGATGATGTATGATTTTCCATATTCTCCATATTTCAGGATAATTAAAACTTATTGAACCATCAGAAGCTAAACCATCTGAAAATTTGAAACTTTTAGAACTGTCCACCCATCCAAAATAGGCAGCTGTAATAACCATCGTAACTAAAACACCAAAAAGCAGGTAATATTTCTTCATAAACAAACCGATCATAATATCTGGTTTATTTTATAATGATTTTCATTTCAATTCTCTAATTCAATCTAATCCCACACATATAATTTAAAACAGAAATTTCCATAATTTTTCGTTCCCACAGCCATATTTAATGCATTATCCCTGGTTCCATTTGAAGTTATGGTTTTACCGTTCAACTGATTCATTTCAACCAGTTCATAATTCATTCCCGGGAGATTATCCTTCAGATACACACTGGCAAGCTCACCGGCAGAATCAACTCCTGACGTACCCGTGCCGTTTACCTCCAGCATTCTCACCATCTCTTCAATTAAGGTACTTTCTGAGATATGGTACTGAGCCATGACATCCAGAGCATCTTGAGCTTGATTAGAGAGGCGTACCTGCTGGGATGGCAGTATCAAATCCCCCTGATTCATGCTACTAATTGCCATAAGTAGAATAAAAACAGGAATAAGGGCTAAAAACGCATCTATTGTGAAAATAAATCCTTTATCATCTGCATTCAATCTTTTAAAGAAATTTATGATTATATTATCTCTCCCTTATCATTTTAACAATATCATCTTTCTTCTTTATTGCTTCCTGGGCTGCATGAGCAGTTTTATCCTTCATGGATTGGAAATCCTCTGGCTGGGTATCACCCACAATTTTTTTAATCTTTGTATAGGCTGCCTCTCTAAATAACGGTACAAGTTCAGTTTCCTTACCATCCTTCACAAGACGAGATTTCCCTGTATTATCCACTTCTCCGATCTCGGTAATACGCACGCCCACATCGGATATGGCCTTTTTAACCTTTTCAGCTTTATCTTCTGGAGTTATTATCATCAGGGAATCCACTGACACACCCAGTGGGTCTATGTTCAGGTTTTCCAGCATCTCCAGCACAATGGGGTTTATTTGTCCCCGGATTTTGTCCTCATAGAATTTAAGTCCCAAACCAGTGGTACGTGATATCTCATGTGCATCGCCCCTTAACCCTCCGTTGGTTACGTCGGTCATGGCATGTACATCGTTAATTAAGCCGGAGTTGAAGATGGCTTCTGAGGCCTTTATGAAGTTTATGTCCATGGTCTCCCACACAACATCAAACAAGCCGTGGTAGAGGGCTGTGGTTGTGATGGTACCGCCTCCTGAACCTTCGGTTAATAGTATTACATCTCCGTCTTCAGCTCTTTTACGTGCTGTAGGTGGATATGGTGATACGCCTACGGCGCCAACTGCACTTACCAGTCTGTCACCCATAACCATGTCTCCACCCACTCTTAGGGTGCTTCCTGCTACTAAGGGGACGTTTAATAGTTCAGATACTGCGCATACGCCGGCAGTGAAGTCAAAGAGTTTTCCCACGTCACCATCATCGGCCAGGTGCAGGTCACTTATTACTGCAACTGGATGGGCGCCCATAACACAAACATCACGCAGGGAAGCTCGGGCAACGTGAAATCCGCCTAGAAAAGGGTATTCACTTAGTCGGGAGTGTATGCCGTCTACAGCAGTGGTTATATAGACCTCTTCAGATCCCATATTGGTTTTGACTACTCCTCCGTCGTCCTGGGCAGATGGTGTGATTAGTGCACTGCTGTTGGTGCTGGCTACGATATCTGCGATTTTCTGGTGCACGAAGAAGTCCCCTTCACCCCGGGAGCCTACTCCAATTTCACCCATTTTAACATCGGCAGGGGGGTAGTTAATGAGGCTTTTTAAAGCTGTGTCTTCATGTTCCTCGATTTTTAGTGTGTATTTAACTTCATCTATTACTGCCTGGGCCATTTCATTTGCTTTTTCAGGGGTGATATCTTTATATTCCAGAATTTTATCTTTTAAACTATCTTTAACAGTTATTTCATTTTCTTTTTTGATAGATTTCCTTACGAATCCTTCTATATCCACGTTAACCCCTCATGAGATTTTTTTAAAGGCCATATTTTACTATTGTAATACTAATATATAAATTTTTATTAACTTATTAATCCAAAATTTTTTAAATTTTAAACCCTGTTTCCCCCTCTTTATGGGGAAACTAATGGCAAAGCCAGTCATTAGTAAATAAGGAATTCGTTTTTAGTAAATAAGGAACTTTTTTTTAGTAAATAATGAGTTTTCCTACCGGGTATCATAGAAATCTTTCACCCTTTTAGTGTCGTGAAGATGTGGGGTGGATACTTCATGGAGTACCGTATTTTCCATGGCTACTATGGAGTGTTTTTCATGTGGTTTAATGCGTATAGTGTCATTTTTACCGAAGTACTCTTTGCGATCCTCAAATTCTATGTAACCAGCACCACTGACTATGTACATAGTTTCGTCCTTCTGGTCATGGTAATGAAACGAGGTCTGGAAGGCTTCTTTTATGAAAAGTTCCTTGGTTAGATATTTGTCCGTGTGAATGAGGACCTTTTCGTAACCCCATGGTTTATCTTCCCTGTTTTTATATTCTTTCCTGATTTCCTCCAGTTCCTTGGTGGTGTCTATGGCCATCCAGAACAGCCCATCTTCCTTATAGTATCCAAGCTTATTATCCTTAGCCAGCATAGGGAATACTGTTTTTTCAATATCACCCACATCAAATTCTCCGAAGTCTAATTCTCCCTGGGAGAAGTACACTCCTCCATTGATGTAATAGTCCAGAACTGGTTTTTCTTTAAATGATACCAACCGGTCCCCGCTAATTTCTACAATACCGTAGGGGGAGACCATTTTGGTGATGAATATTGATAAGGGGTAATCTGATTTTTCACCTTGCTCTATCATCTTCTTAATATTTAAATCAGCAACTACATCTCCGTTTCTAATAACTGACTGTTCATTATTTTTTAAACTCTCCATCCCAAGTTTAATGGCGTTTAATGTACCAAGGGGTTTGTCCTCCTGAATATATTCAATATCCAAACCCATGTAATTCTCACCGTATCTTTCCTCTATTTTTTCACCCAGAAATCCAGTTAAAAGAATTGCCTTATCCACGCCAGCGCTCTTAAGATCAAAAAGTTGCTTATCCAGTATGGTATAGTTATCTTTAATTTCAACTAAGGGCTTAGGAATTTTTTCTGTAAGAGGTCTTAATCTCTTTCCAAATCCCCCACAAAGAATTAAACCCGCTGTTCTAGTCATAATATCACCTTATAATTTAAATTTTGATTAATAATAACTTATATTAAATTAGTTTTTATGGTCTATAAACTCTCTTATAACCAGTCCAAAATCAGAAGCTACAATCTCGGATGTACCCAGAGTTTTGGCATGGGCATCTAACTCGGTAACTACGTATTTGTATCCCAATTTCTTCAGGGGTTCAACCAAACGAGGACCATCAGTAACTGCTATACTAACCCCTGGAAAAGTTTCAATGGGGAATGCATGTGGTACACCAGCAACCACTACTAAGTCATAGGATGCCTCCTTCAATAACTCAGCAGCTTTCTCTCCAGTCTGGGGATATTCATCTAAACCACCAGTTATATGATCTACTCGGACACCTTCTTTTTCCAGTTCTCCCCTGATGTTACAAGCGTGCTGTCTTATGCGTGGAAGACCAACTTCCACATCTAAGTTGGCAATTATGGTAGGGGGGTTGTTTTCATTGAATTTCTTTAAAGGCACTTTCAGAAGATCAGCGAATAGATAAGAAGTTTCTTTTTTTGCATTTAAAACCATGGCTATTCTATCTCCATTTTCTATACTGGAAATAAGTATTTTAACTACTTTTTCTTTGAGATCACCATAGGATGGCTTAATATATTCACCTTGGGCCATGCCCCGTGTTTTCTCAATTTTTGTGGCCTTTTTAAGCATCTTTGTCTGTCTATTCCTTTCATCAATGGATATAACACCCTCATCAGCTGCCGCGTCAAGAACGGCTATAGCTCCTTCAGTGTTATCTCCTTCGCTCAGTCCGCCGTGTGATTCAATGGCCAGTACCTTGGCATTGATATTTACATTTTCCACTGCTTCTTTTAAGTCTTCTCCAATGATCATACTGGCACAAGTTCCAACAATCCCAACTAGCTTTGGTGAGAACATGGAATCTACTTTACTAAGTGTTTCCTCCAGTTTCTCCGAGGCACCAAATATGAAGTCGTTTTCAGACATTGCAGTTGTAACTACCCGCACACCATCATTTTCAAGTAGACGGCCAGTACGGAAGCAACAACCATGAGGTCCGTGTAATATAATGACATCGGCGTTTAAATCGCGTAATGTGTAAAGTGCAGCTGCAATTGGACTTGGTCTGGGATGCATGATATTCCTCATGAATTAAATATACTTACAATTGTAAACTTAGGATTCAAATTATAAAGGTTTGCTCTTATATAACTATCAAAAAAACTGATCATGATGATTCCCAATCACATGATTATACTAGAACCCCATGATTATCCCTGAATTATTAACTGGAACTTTTCAAGAAAGGCCCAACAGATTCACTGTGAAGTTCAATATGGGTAATGAAACTGAACTAGCCCATCTAAGAGATCCTGGTAGGCTAACCGAACTTTTACTGCCGGGTGTGGAACTGCTTTTAAGGCCTGCTCAGAATGCCGCAAATAGAAAGACAAAATACGATGTACTGGCAGTTTTACATGAAGGTAGGTGGGTTCTAATAAATTCAGGGTTCCACAGTGATATAGCAGCTGATCTAATCGAATCTGGATTGATGGATGAATTTACCGGGTATTCTATAGAAAAAAGGGAGTACACCTATGGAGACAGCAGGCTTGATTTTCTGCTGGCAAACGCAAAGACCAATGAAAAACTCTTACTTGAAGTCAAAGGATGCACCTTGGTGGAGAAAAGGCATGCGAAATTCCCAGATGCACCAACCCTCAGGGGTAAAAGACATTTAGAAGAGCTTATTAAGGCAAAACAAGAAGGATACAATTCTGCGGTTTTGTTCCTTATAATGAGGAACGATGCGTCCATATTCAGTCCAAACTGGGAGATGGATCCTGAATTTTCAAATACACTTAAAATTGCCCGGGATGAAGGGGTTGATGTAATTGCCTATTCTTTTGAAATTCTTTTAAAAGAAGCATATTTAGAAATAAAACCATTAAAACCTGTAGAGGTTAAAATTTAATTGCTTATATATTTCCTTAATTCCTCTGCAAAGAACATGATTGGGATAAATGGGATTAAATACAGCCATTCAGTTAATCCCAGGGCCGTAGTGCTAAAAATATTCTGCAACAATGGAATATAGATGATGGACAACAGTATGATAACTTCAAAAATTATTCCTCGGATGATCCATCTGTTTTTAAATAATCCCACCCTGAAGGCAGAGGTTCTGGTAGTCTGACATCCTAATAAATTCCCGATCTGGGCCATAACAATACCGGCAAAGACCATGGTGGTAGCCTTTAAATAGAGAGGGCCGCTGAAAGATAGGTCAATTCCAAATGACCAGCCAGCACTGAAAAGAACCCAGAAATACCCGGACATAACCAGAGCAGCTTCAATAAGCCCCAAGAATACATACCCCCTGATAATAACAAAACGATTAAGCAATCCTTCTTTCCGGGAACGGGGAGGACGGTCCATGACATCGGATTCAGAGGGACCTACACCTAGTGCAAGTGCTGGGAGGGTGTCTGTTCCCAGATCAATGGCCAGTATTTGCATAACTGTGATGGGCAGCGGAATACCGAGGACGACCATCAAGACAAAAGGGATGATTTCCGCGGTTTCGTGGCTGAAAATATAAGTGATGAACTTTCTAATGTTTTCATAGACTGTGCGGCCTTCCTTGATGGCGCCTACTATGGTGGCGAAGTTGTCATCAATTAAGATCATATCAGAAGCTTCTTTAGCCACATCTGTACCGGTAATCCCCATGGCCACCCCTATGTCTGCCTTTTTAAGGGCGGGAGCATCGTTAACACCATCGCCGGTCATGGCCACAATTGCATCTTCACTTTTCAGTAGGGATGCAATCCGCATTTTATGCTCTGGCACCGCCCTGGCAAATATCACATTACAATCACCCTTTAAAATCCTTTTGACCTGCTCATCGGATAGTTTATCCAATTCTTTACCCTTGATGATCTTGCAAGGTTCATCAGCTATAATCTCTACTTCTTTTGCTATGGACTGGGCAGTCAGACCATAATCACCGGTGATCATCAAGATCCTGATCCCGGCCCGGTGACATTCTTTGACTGCAGGTTTAACCTCCGGGTGGGGAGGGTCCTGCATAGCCATCATACCCACAAAAACCATGTCCTTCTCCACACTCTGTGGATGATAGTCTTCAAAATCAGGGGATAATTCTCGGTAGGCCATACCAAGAATTCTCAGTCCAGAAGCGGCCAGTTCATCATGTACTCTAATTATCTGTTCTTTTTCTTCTTCAGAGAAAATTTTGGCCTTCCCATCAACCGATATATGGCTGGAAAGGGCTATCATCTTTTTAGGGGCACCTTTAATGTAAGCCATTTTAACCGTGCCTTCTTGGTGGATGGAACTCATGGATTTCCTTTTAGAATCAAATGGGAGCTCAAGGATTTGGGGCTGTTCTTTTATCCTTTCCTTCCAGTCAAATCCATTTTTACGGGCAGCCACCAGTAGAGCAGCTTCTGTGGGATCACCCAGAATTTTCCATTTTTCACCGGGTTTAGAAGGTTCTACCAGTTTAGCGTCATTTGCAAAGGTGGCTGAACGCATCAAAAGTCTTAATTCACTGATTTGTTCATGGGATACCTTTTTTCCTTGACACAGGAATTCACCCTGTGGTTCGTACCCAGTACCTGTTACATCCAGAATTTCATAGGGTATCCAGATTTTACGCACAGTCATTTCATTCCTGGTTAAGGTGCCTGTTTTATCGGTACAAATGATGTTGGTTGATCCCAGGGTTTCCACACTGGCAAGACGTTTTATAAGGACGTTTTTTCGTGCCATTTTTTGCACTGAAGACGCCAATGACAGGGTAACGGTAGGTAGCAGACCTTCAGGTATGTTGGCCACAGTCAGGCCGATGGCGAAAAGAAAAGCCACGGAAAGAGGTAAACTAACAAGATAAATATTCACTGTGAAGAGGATTAACCCCATTAAAACAGCAAGAATAGCTATAATCTGGGTTACTCTACGTAATTCTTTTTGTAGAGGGCTTAATTCGTCTTTAACCTCCTGGGTAAGTGCGGCGATTTTGTTAAATTCTGTATGTGTACCGGTTGCAAATACTACAGCCCTCCCAGAACCGGAAGCAACACTGGTTCCGGTGAAAACAAGATTATGTACTTCAACGGGATTTTCATCCCCTTCTTCAGCTTCCGCCACTTTTCGCACGGGTTTTGATTCTCCGGTAAGGGTTGAAGAATCCACCTTCATCTGGAAAGCTTCCACCAGACGGGCGTCGGCGGAGATGTTACCCCCCTCTTCCAGTATCATGATGTCTCCAGGAACCAGTTGGGAGGAAAGTATTTCACTTCCTTTTCCATCCCTTATCACCCTAGCAGTAGTGGGTAGAATCCTTTTAAGGGCTTCTATGGCTTTTTCTGCCTGGTATTCCTGCCAGAAACTGAATATAGCATTGATAATTATCACCGATATAATGGCAAATCCCAGCTGGGGTGTACCTGATATAAAAGCAAGTATACTAGCCGCCCAAAGAAGCAGGGCTAGGAGTTGGTATAAATTAGCTAAAAACTCGTAAATAATGGGGGTTTTTTTAATTTCCTCAATCTGATTAGCACCATATTTTTTCAGGCGTTTTTCAGCTTCTTCAGTACTCAAACCTCTCTTTGAAGTCTCTAATTCCGTATAAACTTCAGATGGAGGTAGTTTATAGATCATCATTTTACACTTGAAACAGACCTCTTTGTCTGTTAGCAATACCAATCTTTATAGAGCTTTTAGAACAAATAATTATTGATGAATAGTATTAAGAACGATTAAATCGTGATTTTTAATGGAATGTGATGTTTTAATAGTGGGTGCTGGGCCGGCCGGACTTTTTGCAGCCAATGAACTAGCAGGACATTTTGATGTAGTAGTAGTGGATAAGGGCAGAGAAATGGATTCAAGACATTGCCTGGCACTTGAAAATGGGTCATGTAGAGAATGTAAACCTTGTAACATAACCGGAGGAGTTGGTGGTGCAGGTGGTCTCTCTGATGGTAAATTAAATCTAAGGCCAGATATAGGCGGTGACCTGGAGGAATTTGTAAGCGGGGATGAAGCTTGGAAAATAATAAATGAAATAGACCAATCCTTTCTCAGACATGGAGCTCCTGATGAACTTTATTCCCCTAGTGAAGATCAAATAGCCGATATACTCAGAAAATCAGCAGCTTCTGGAATAAAATTCATCCCAATCGTCCAAAGACATATGGGTTCAGATAAAACCCCGGCTATTATCGAGTCAATTAAAAAAGAACTGGAAGATAAAGGGGTCGAATTTTTACTGGAAACTGAAATCATAGATATGATTCCAGATGAAGGTGTAAAGACAGCAATAACCAGAAATGCTCACAAAGACGAGTTTAAAATAAAGTGCAAATACATCATCACTGCACCTGGAAGAGTGGGAGCTTATTGGCTCTATGATCAGATGAACAAGCTTAAAATACCATTTAAACATAATCCGGTGGATATTGGGGTTCGGGTGGAAATACCGCAGATTGTACTGGATGAAATAACCAGTATAAACTGGGATCCAAAATTCCATATCATGACCAAAACCTATGACGACTTCGTCAGAACATTTTGCGTATGTAACCGGGGATTCGTAGTTGAAGAAGTCTATGATGATTTTACAGGGGTTAATGGTCATTCAATGCGTGATAAAGTTTCTGAAAATACCAACTTCGCATTTTTAGTAAGGGTAGAACTGACAGAGCCAATTGAAAACACCTCTGAGTATGCATTTTCCATCGCCACCATAACAAATACTTTAGGTGGGGGAAAACCTCTATTACAACGTTTAGGTGATCTTAAAAGAGGGAGACGATCTACCTGGAGAAGATTGAAGCGGAGTAACGTGGTACCCACATTCAGCAGTGTAACACCAGGGGATATAGCTATGGCCCTCCCTCACCGCTTAATAGTAGATATTATTGAAGGTTTAGAAGCTTTAGATAAAGTCATACCCGGTATTGCATCTGATTCAACCCTTCTATACGCTCCAGAGATAAAACTATACGCCATGAGGGTGGAAGTGGACAATGGAATGCAAACCAGTATAGATGGACTTTATGTTGCTGGTGATGGGGCCGGAGTTTCCAGGGGAATAGTGGGGGCTGCTGCCACAGGGATTATCGCGGCTCGGGATATTTTGAAAAGAAAGAACAAATTCAAGGACTAATTATTCACCGGCAGATAATGCTTATAACATCACCATCCTCCAGTTCATAATCACTGCTAACCCTTCTGCAGCTACGGGCATCCAGTGCATGCATGAATCCTTCACCAATATCACTATGTACTAGATAAGCTAGATCTCTGGGTTTAGAACCTTTTGGAATTAGAAGTGCATCTGGAAGCACGTTACCTTTCTGATCGGACAGTTTATGCTCATCCTCCACAGGGTAAACAGTTATCATATCCAGGATGTCGTAAACAACTTTATTCAGGGCTTGCTGCACACCCGTACTTCCGTACTTTTTAAGTACATGCTCTTTTATATAATTAAGAGCCTTTATTTGTGTATCATTTAGTTCATCAGGTTTTATTATCTCAAAATCAGGATCACCAGGGAAATAATTTATTAAACCAGCTTCTGATGCCCGGATGAGGGCCAGTTCTGATTCTGCCGAGGCGGGTATGATGTTTTCATATTTTTCCTGTAGTCTTTTTATATTTTCATCGGCAAATGGTAGATCCGCTTTATTAGCAACTATTAACATGGGTTTAGCCCTTTGCAGGAGATTGTCAAGGAATTCGATGATGTCATGATCTTCCCATTTATCAATATCCTTAGAGATTATTTTTTTGGCTTCTGCAACTTCTTCCAGGGATATTCCAGTACCGCTGAGCTGATCAGCTATCACTTTTGCAATGTCAAGTTTCTCTGAAAGGGTTTTTCGAACCATCTTGTTCCAGTTTTTCTTTAAAATCCCAAAATGCCACATGGTAATCTCATGCTCTAAAAACTCTACATCATCCAGGGGGTCATGTGAACCTGCTTCACAGGGTCTTCCCTCTTCGTCGGTGGAGCCTGATGCATCAATGATATGAATAAACGCTCTGGCCTGTCTTAGATCATCTAAAAACTGATTTCCTAATCCTCGACCTTCATGCGCCCCGGGAACCAACCCGGCTACGTCAACCAGTTCTACAGGTATCATACGCTGCCCATACTCGCATGAAGAAGTCCGGGGGTTGCAAGTAACCTCCAACTCCTTACAGGGGCATTTACTGATGACATGTCCCACAGCTTTATTGGCATCGATGGTGGTGAATGGATAACTGGCCACTTCGGCCTTGGATAAAGTGGCTGAATTGAAAAATGAAGATTTACCTACGTTTGGTTTTCCGGTTACTGCGATTTGAAGCATTATTAATCACTTGAATAAAGAGTTTTTTTTAGTCAATATTTTTATTTGAATTTTATTAAATAAATAGGTAGAAGAAAAATTATAAACCATTTACCTTTTAATAATAAACTAAGGAGTTTAATAATGTCCAAACTTTATATTGTGGGTATAGGCCCGGGTTCAGCAGAATATCTGACCTTTAGAGCCCAAAAAGTCACCAGTTCAGTGGAAGTGCTGATAGGAAGTAAAAGGGCCCTCAAATTATTCCCAGAAATTAGGGCAGAAAAAATCATTTTGGACAGCAAAAATATGGAAAACTCCTTTAAACAAGCTATAGGTGAAGTTAAAAGAGGCAGATCAGTAGCATTACTTTCAACAGGAGACCCTGGATTTTCTGGAGTTTTAAAACCAGTTTTAGATTTATCGGAATCAATTGAAGTTGAAGTTGTTCCTGGGATTAGTTCCATCCAGCTATGCGCAGCTAAACTCCTGATACCATGGGATGAAGCAAATTTAATAACATTACATGGTAAAGGGGATTCTTCCAAATTACTGGAACTGCTTGACAATGGAAAGCCCACAATGGTACTTCCTAATTTTAATGTTAATGAAACCGCCAAATATTTATTGAATAACGGTGTTGATTCCCATAGAAAAGTAGCTGTCTGTGAAAAACTCAGCTATACCCATGAAAGGATAGTGGAGATGACCCTTAGTGACGTATTAGGTGAAGATTTCAGTTATATGTGCGTGATGGTCATTTTTTAATAAAAAATTTTTTTTATTCAATTCAGGATTGAAAATTGCAATTGTAAAATTAATAAATCAGAATTTTAATAAATCAGAATTCCTATTTTTCAATATATACATAATCGAAAGAAAGTTTATTTTTTAACTCTGTTTATTATAAACCGGAAAAAATTTTAAAAATTTCCAACGATAATTATAAATACTTATTTGACCTATTAATATAGGTTAAAAAAAATAGTTAATCGATACCTAACCATATATTATTTTTTTATACTTTATCAATTCTATTTTTTTAGCCAGAAAATTATTAAAAGGTTAATTATTGGAAGGTAATTTAATGTACGTGGTTATTGTAGGTGTTGGAGGAATAGGGAATCTTGCCTCTTTTTTAATTTCTGATGTGCATGATTTTACTATAATAGAAAGTAATGATAATTATGTAGTGAAGCCTTGAATTTGATTCACTCCCTGATGATACGAAAATTTTAAATAATGGTTCTAAATTTTCTGTGCTTGTTAAAATAGATGCAATTAAAGAGTAGAAAAATTATTGGTAGGTCGTGATCAAATGCATTCAGTAAATAAACTGAGTCGTGGCGAAATATATTCAATTTTCTATTATACAGGATATATTTGCATTCTTTTAGGGCTGATCATGCTCATACCCATTATAATTGCATTAATCTATAATGAGCATCAGTTAATAATTCCTTTTGTTTATTCTACTATTATAAGCCTTTTAATTGGAGTACCTCTTTATCAATATTATAAAAATAAGACTGAGCTTTCTCTTAAGAGCGCCATGATATTTGCCGCTGTTATCTGGCTTATAGGATGTGCTTTAGCAGCTCTTCCTTACTATCTTTCAGGGCAACTTCCTTATTGGGATAGTTATTTCGAGGCTATGTCGGGTTTCACTACTACTGGTTTCACTATGTATCCTAATTTAGAAGCGGTACCGTACGCGATGCAGTTCTGGCGGGGTTTTACTCAGTGGCTCGGAGGTATAGGGATAATTGTATTGGTTTTAACCATATTGACTTCTCCATCTATAAATATAATGAGGATGTACGCTGCGGAAGGACGTGATGAACGGATAACACCCAGTATAAGACATACAACTAGAATAATACTCTATATTTACTCATTATATACTGCTATATCTGTAGTATTATTTATTTTGGCTGGTATGCCCCTATTTGATTCGGTTTTTTACACATTTTCCGCTCTTTCTACTGGAGGATTCGCATTAGGAAATGAGAGTATCTTTTTTTACCATAATGCTTGGATTGAATTTGTTGCCATAGTGGTTATGATCATCGGTGGAACAAACTTCGCATTACACTATACCATCTTAAAAGGGAATTGGAAGGAGTATTTTAAAGATATAGAAACTAAAGTTGCCTATCCCCTCCTAATAATAGGAACATTGATAGTGGCTGGGTTCCTTTACAACACCTCTTATTATGGGCATGACATGTTACTTTCTTTGAGATACTCAGTTTTTCAAGTGGTATCGGCTTTAACTACTACCGGCCTTCAGACAGCAATGCCGGCCGAAATAACACAGAAATGGACGGGGTTGGGAATTTTCGTATTGACTATACTGATGATTATAGGTGCAGGAGCTTGTTCAACTGGTGGTGGTATAAAATGGTTAAGAATAGGGATACTTGTAAAAGGGGCATGGTGGCAAGTAAAACAACTATTAGTCCCCAGCAAGGCCATAATATCACATAAAATACATCATGTCAGGGATTTGTGGGTTACTGATGATATACTAAGGTTAACTGGATTGTTTGTATTTGTTTACCTTCTTGTATATTTAATAAGTGTTATAATCGTCTTAATTTACTATCAAAATGTAGCACAAGTATTATTTGAAGTAGCATCAGCATTGAGCAATGTAGGGCTTGCCGATGGATTGGTAACCTATTCTTCACCAGTTGTGGTCAAAATTGTCTTTATAATTGATTTTTGGGTGGGTCGGCTTGAGATATGGCCGGTACTGCTTTTATTTACCATCATAATTAACAATGACCCTAGAAAACGTTGAAAAAAATAATATTAGGGATTCCTTTTTATCATAGTAAATTTAAATAGGAACAAAGACAGGATTAGACATTCACTTCAAGTACAAAATAAATCACATTAAGTGATATGGGGGTGTTAATCATGGCAGCAACCTGCAAATTTTCTGAAGATGAGGCTGGTAGAAAAATATGTTCAATTGAGGATGAAAACGTGGCGGTGGAAATCCTTTTAAAAAAGGATTACTCTGATGTTGAGGAGAAATTTAGGAATATCAGCATCCTTCAAGACATAGAAAAGGCCTTAAATAGTGTTTCTGATGCAGATGAATTTAAGGAACTGGTGGATAGTTATGGGTATCTATCTCCGGATAATATCAGTGAGTAAATATCGGGAATTTTGGAATAAGATAAAAAATTAAAAAAACAATAATATTTGGCTTTAAAGAATAGAATATTAACCCTCTAAAGCAATTGGGGCTTTATTTTCATTGCCATATAGAATTTCACCGATCTTTTTTAGATCGTCAATTCCTTTAACTTCACGGTCCATTAGGGGTATTTCAGCGATTACCTGATTACCAAATTTCTCCTTAATCATCTGCAGACGTTTTTCCTGAATTTCTCTCCTGGCTTTACAGAAATCACAGTCAGCTTCCTCTGGCTGGATCTGGTTTACAATAACCCCATCAGTTAACATATTGTTCTTTTTAAGAGCTTCCATAGCCCTTTCCGATTCGTAGATGGACATCTCTTCCGGGATAATCACTGCTTTAAATGTAGTTCTTTCAGGATCGGCCATTATGCCTCGTGCTTCCCTTATTTGTTTTTTGGTTTGTTCCATGTCTTCTAAGGCGCGGTCTTCCTCTTCCTCATCTCCCATGAATGGCATGATATTTTTAAAGGCCTTGGCCATACTACCCACCTGGCGTCGGACTTTAATCATCTTACCCACCCATGAGTCCATCATTTCTGGGAAGGATAAAAGTCTTAAAGTATGGCCTGTGGGTGCCGTGTCGAATATAATGATATCATATTCATCGGTAGTCATGTACTGGAGAAACTTATCGAAGGCAGCTGCTTCATCAATACCTGGGGACATGGAAGCCATGTCCATTTGGTCCTGCATCATACCCATATCCATGCCCATACCGGGGTTAAGTGCCTGCTGCTCCTTCATCTTAGCCTGGTATTCCTTCATGGCCATATCCGGGTCAATTTCCAATGCCTCCAGGTTTTCTGCTATAGGTGTGGGATTGTATCCAATGTTTCTTTCATAAGAGTCGGAAAGTGAATGAGCAGGGTCGGTGGATATGATGAGTGTTTTTTTACCTTGTCTGGAGAACCATAAGGCTGTAGCTGCTGAGACGGTGGTTTTTCCAACTCCACCTTTACCTCCAATAAAAACGAACGTTGTTTTACCTTTTTTGAACTTAAAAAGATCCTTAAATGCCATTTTTTAATTCCTCCATGTTAATTAAATTTTTATTTAAATTATTATTCATCCTAGTAATGCAAATGACGTAAAAAAATTTGAATCAGGGGATTTTAAAATCGGAATAAAATCTTCCCATCAATAATTTTAGAGTCATATTAAGTAACTAAAAACCTGCTTATAAATTATGTATATAATATAATTAACATCAATTATTTAATATAAACTATAACTCATCATCATCCACTATCTGAAATATCAGGATTAATAAATCCTGATTTACAGAATAATTATCAATGATAGGAAGGAAACAGAATGTCCAATGACAAGACAATTCTATCCAATGTTGATCCAAAAAAAACAGTAGATATTATTTCTGGATTCATTAAAGATGTGCTTGAAAAATCCAAATCAGATGGGCTGGTAGTTGGCTTAAGTGGGGGGATAGACTCATCTGTAGTGACCTTTATCGCGGCTCAATCAGTAAGTAGGGAGAAAATTCTGGGACTCATAATGCCCAGTCAAACCTCTTCAGCCGATGATATGCATGATGCCCTGTCAGTTGCTGAGGTATTGGGGATAAAAAAGAAGATAATCCCTGTTGACAATATAATCCAAAGGATCGGTGCCTTAAAAGTTGATACAGCATCCGATGAAAAATATAAAATTGCACAGGCGAACTTAATTGCCAGAGCAAGGATGATGATCCTATATTACCATGCCAATGCAATGAACCGACTGGTCTTGGGTACTGGAAATAAAAGTGAACTATTGGTGGGATATTTCACCAAATATGGGGATGGTGGAGTTGATTTAAATCCCCTTGGTGATTTATATAAAACAGACGTCCAAAAAATAGGTATACACCTGAGTATTCCCATAAATATACTGAACAAACCGCCCGCTGCAGGACTATGGCACGGACAAACCGATGAAGATGAACTGGGAATAACCTATGAGTTACTGGATGAAATTTTGTATCTACTGGAAGATGAGAAATTACTGCCCCATCAGATAGCAATCAAGCTAGACATACCCGAAGAGGAGGTTTTAAGGGTCATGTCCCTGATAATATCCGCTGAACACAAGCTGGTACCACCACCTCTACCAAAAATAAGGAGGAATTGAAGTGTATTCCATAATATATATAACTACATCTGAAGCATCAGAATCTAAAAAAATAGCAATTACACTACTTAATGAAAAATTAGTAGCATGCATCAATATAATTCCTCATATTAACTCCTTATATCTATGGAAAGGCGAAATTGAAGAAGATGAAGAGTCGATATTAATAGCCAAGACCAGAACATATAAAGTAGACCAGGTTATAAAACGGGTGGAAGAAATACATAGCTACGAAACACCATGCATACTCCAACTGGAAGTTAAAAAGGGTTCAGAGGGTTACCTGCAGTGGATGGAAGATGAACTAGAAAAATAATATCATAAAATAAATAATTAAAGCTAAAATTAATAAAATCATATTTACAGACATAATCTATCTAATTTTAACGGTGATTAATTGACATACATCCAGAAAGAGAGAAAATGGCAGGAAGAATGGCAGAAAGCCAAATTATTCCACAGCGACCCAGACAGTAGGGAAAAACTATTTATAACCGTGGCATACCCATACCCCAGCGGAGCCATGCACATCGGCCACGGCCGGACTTATACAGTACCAGATGTGTATGCACGTTTCAAGAGGATGCAGGGCTATAACGTGCTTTTTCCCATGGCATGGCACGTAACTGGAGCTCCGGTTATAGGGATAGCTAAACGGATAGAAAAACAGGACCCCTGGACACTTGAGATTTACAAAAATGTCCACAAAGTACCAGAGGACGAATTGAACAAATTCACAGATCCAGAGTATATTGTAAAATATTTCAGCACAGAATACCGCGAGGTTATGATTAATATGGGCTACTCCATTGACTGGAGAAGAGAATTTAAAACAACAGACCCACACTACCAGAAATTCATTGAATGGCAATTCCACAAGCTTAAAGATAAAGGATACGTTGGTAAGGGGAAACATCCGGTGAAGTACTGCCCAGAAGACCAAAATCCAGTGGGAGACCACGACCTGTTAGAAGGGGAAGGAGTAGCCATTAACGAGCTAACCCTGGTGAAATTTAAAATGGGAGATGATTACCTGGTAGCAGCCACTTTCAGACCAGAAACCATCTACGGGATTACCAATTTATGGCTAAACCCCGATGCTGAATACGTAAGGATAAATATAGATGATGAGAACTGGATCATCAGTAAAAAATCATACGATAACTTAATCCATCAAAAACTCCATGCAAAAATAACCGGTGAGATAAACCCCCGGGAATTAATAGGTAAATATATACAAAATACCCTGACTGATGCAGAACACATCATATTACCCGCTTCATTTGTAGACCCAGGATATGGTACTGGTGTTGTCTATTCAGTGCCAGGGCACGCCCCTGCAGACTTCATAGCACTCAAAGACCTCAAAAAAAACAGTGAACTACTGGATAAATTCCAGTTAACCCATGTGATTGAAAAATTAGAACCAATAAGCATTGTCCAGCTAAAAGGATTTGGGGAATTCCCTGCCGAAGAGATGATAGAAAAATTAGGGGTGAAAAACCAGAACGATCCTAAACTTGATGAAGCAACCAACGAACTTTACAAGCTGGAGCATGCCAAGGGGGTCATGAAGAACATACCTGATTTCAGCGGATTAAAAGTACCCCTTGCCAGGGATGAGATAATAAAGAAACTCCTGGACTCAAAGAAGGGGGATGTTATCTACGACTTTGCCCAGCGCCCGGTTATATGTCGTTGTGGCACAGAATGTGTGGTTAGGATCCTGGAAGATCAATGGTTCCTTAAATACTCAGATGAAACCTGGAAAGAACTGGCAATGGACTGTTTGGACAACTTGTCCATAGTCCCTGAAGAAGTCCGGGCCAACTTCGAATACTACCTGGATTGGCTGCATGATTGGGCATGTACACGAAGATTAGGCCTTGGAACGAGACTTCCCTGGGATAAACAATGGATAATCGAACCCCTCAGCGACTCCACCATTTACATGGCCTACTACGCAATTGCAAAGTATATGAAAGATGTGGATGCGAAGGCATTGGATGATTCCTTCTTTGACGATGTATTCCTGGATGCAGACAAATACTCTGGAAAAATAGATCCCGATTTATTCTCTGACATTAAAAATGAATTCAACTACTGGTATCCACTTAACTGGAGGCTTTCTGCAAAGGATCTGGTTGGAAACCATCTTTCATTCCACATATTCCACCATTCAGCCATATTCCCCCGGGAAAAATGGCCACAGGGAATTGTTGTTTTTGGAATGGGCCTCCTGGAGGGGAATAAGATGTCCTCCTCTAAGGGCAATGTGATACTCCTTCAAGATGCTATAAAAAAATACGGTGCTGATGTGGTTAGGCTGTTTTTGATGTCATCTGCAGAGCCCTGGCAAGATTTCGACTGGAGAGAAAACGAGGTAAAAGGCACAAAGAAACGTCTAGAATGGTTCTCTGAATTTAGTAAACGTATCGAAGAGTTAAAGGGAAGCCCACTGTCATTAAAATCATATAAACCAGTCAGTGATGTTGAGATGCCTATTAACAGCTGGATTTTAAATCAGGTAAACCAGAGGATAAAAGATGCAACAGAAGCCCTAGAAGGATTTCAAACCAGGAAAGCACTTCAGGAAGCGTTGTTCTTATTTAAAAAGGATATAGACTATTACCTCCGTCGCATAGGTGATGAAATAAATCCTGAAATCTCCAATGTACTGGTATACATCTTAGAAAACTGGATAAGGCTCATGTCTCCCTTCGTACCCCACACATGTGAAGAAATATGGAAAGATATTGAAGGTGAAGGATTCATATCTGAGGCAGAATGGCCGGAATATGATGAAAAGTTAATGGATGAAAAAATCCGAAAAGCTGAAGAGATAGTACAGGGGCTTAACAACGATATAAACGAGATAAAAAAGATCATAGGCAGCAAACCAGAAAAGATCCACATATATGTTGCTCCAGATTGGAAGTGGCACGTGCTGGAATTGGCAAATGAATCAAGCAAAACCAACGTGGGCCAGATAATAGGTCAATCCATTAAAAATAACCTGCACAACGATAAGAAGGAATTGGCAGATTATGTTAAGAAAATCGCAAGGATGATGACAAAAATGAAGTACGTGGGTAAACTAGATGAATACTCAATTATCAAAGATTCACAGGCATTCCTGTCTAAAGAGGCAGGTGCAGAGGTAATTGTTTATAAAGAACCCACTTATGATCCCCAGAATAAATCAGGAAATGCAACACCTTACAAACCTGCTATTTTTATAGAAACTGATTAAATATTATTTTAACATTGCAAATTTTAAGAAAGCCAAACTTAAATAGAAGGTGGTAGATGCCAATCAAATTGACAACAAAAAATAATAAAGCAGTTATTCTAGCTGTAACAAGGAATGGGATTGGAAAATAAGAAGATACCTGATTTATTCATTTAAAATTTTTTACATAATTTCTAAGTACACCAACACCTTCAATCTCTGCTTCAACCACATCACCCACATTCATGGGACCTACGCCTGGTGGAGTGCCGGTTGCTATCACATCACCAGGGTATAGGGTCATAATATTGGATATAAAACTAACCAATTTCCCTGGGCTGAATATCATATTTTTAGTGTTTGAATCCTGTTTAACTTCGCCATTGAGTTTTAAGGATATCTTATGATTTCGAGGGTCAAATTGGGTTTCGATGCATGGTCCAATAGGGCAGAAGGTGTCGAAACTCTTTGCACGGGTCCATTGCGTATCTTTCCTCTGGAGATCTCGGGCGGTAACATCATTCAGGGTGGTGTAGCCGCCTATGCATTGTTCTGCATCCTTTTCTCTCACGAAATAGGCTTCTTTAGAAATTACCACTGCTAATTCTACCTCATAATCCACCTCATTGGAAGATGGAGGATAAATTATGGGGTCTAAATGCCCGATAACACCTGTGGGCGGTTTGATGAAGATGATTGGTTCATCAGGTATTTCCATGTTCAACTCCCGGGCATGATCTTGATAATTCAGGCCAATACAGACCACCTTGGATGGTTTAACTGGTGATTTGATTTTTACTTTATTTAAATCGTAGGTTTCTCCCTTTTCCATGAATTGTTGGATATCCCATGCTGCCAGGGCATGGGTGATGGAACATGACAATTCTTTTACACCTCCATCAACTAGGACACCCTGTTTTTCAATATTTCCTCGATTAAAACGAATTAATTTCATCTAAAAAGCCCCGTTATCTATAATTTTAAATTATTCTCTCGATGGGTACCACCAGGATATCCCGGGCCCCAATAATTTTTAGTTTATTTACCAGGTTGAACACATCTTTTTCATCAACCACAGCATGAACGGCCATTATACCTTCTTTTGATAGTACGTTGGATACGGTTGGTCCGGTGAGTCCGGGCATTGCTTGTTTAATCTGGTCAAGGTGTTCTTTAGCTACGTTCATCATCACCAGTTTTTTACCCTCAGCATCCAGAACTCCTTTGATTCCAGTTCTAATGGCTTCTATTTTATCCTTATTCTCTTGGAAGCTATTTTTATTGGCAATGAGCTTTATGCTGCTTTCCAGGATGATGTCTATAATCTTAAGATGGTTCATCTTGAGAGTTGTGCCTGTGCTGGTAATATCTGCCACGATGTCCGCCACTCCAATGAAAGGTGCTATCTCAGTTGAACCGCTTAGTTCCACTACCTTAACTGAGATACCTTTTGATTTCAAGTATTTTCCAGTTAAATTTGGAAATTCAGTAGCAACCACCGAACCTGGTTTTATCTCTTTGAGGCTGTTGATGGGTGATTCTTCTGGTGAGGCCAGAACCAGATTGGCCCGTCCGAAATTGAGGTCTTCCAGGATCTCCACGTCAGCATCATTCTCTTCAATTAAATCCAGTCCAGTAATTCCAATGTCTGCAGCTCCGTCGGCTACAAATTCAGGAATATCTGCTGCCCTGGTGAACATTACACATATCTCTTGGTCATGAGTTTCTGAAAAGAGTTTTCGGTTAGTGTTGTCCTTTAAACCGATGCCTGCCCTTTCGAGCAGTTTCACGGATGGGTCGCTGATGCGTCCCTTGGATGGGAGGGCGATTTTTATCTGCATTTATTTACTCTCCATGTTTTTTAATTTTAAGTTTAAATGTAAGTTTGATTAAAATTATCTTTTTGATTTCAGGGTTTATAATGTTCAGTATCACCAAATGTTTCTAGATATCGCCAGAATGTAAAGGAATAGTGCCATGACCCCCAAATATCAAGTATTTTCTATTTTTGCTTCATAATTCTTTGTCTAAGTCATTTAATACTTCTACTTGTGTTTCTATTTCTTTGGTGGCCTGTTTATCATCTGCGTTAACAGATGTCATCAGGTTTTTAGCCAGTAGATGAACCTCTTCCTTTCATTACTCAGATTCTGAAAATTTATCAGGCAATTGGCTGCTGTTCAGCGATCCGGATGCCATGTGCAGTGCACCTGGTTCATCTGGCACCAGTAATATAAATGATTCTTTTCCATACAGATTCCTCTTATAAAAATAATTATCTTATGGTCTATTAATTAATTAAGTAAGAATTGTACTGATTATAAAAATTAACATAAGTTGATCCCATGGAATCCAGAACTATACTAATAAAAAATACCAAAATCATGGCAAATGAAATAAAAAAAGGTTCAATACTCATAGAAAATGATAGAATAACTGGGATAGAAGAAAATTTAAGCTCTAAAGAAGCTGATACAGTCATAGATGGGGATGGTAAAATTTTAATACCCGGCCTTGTCAACACCCACACCCACCTCTCCATGTCACTTCTTAGGGGATTAGCTGATGATCTAGTATTGGATACGTGGTTAAACGATCATATATGGCCTACTGAAGCCAATTTAGACGGAGATATCTGTTATGTAGGTGCAAAACTAGCTTGTGCAGAGATGATTAAATCAGGGACTACCACCTTCAATGACATGTACTTCTACATGGATCACGTGGCCCGAGCAGTTGATGAATCTGGTATCCGGGGAAATATATCCCATGGGATGATTGATCAGGGTGACGAAGAAAAAAGAAATGCAGAATACAAGGAAAGCATGCGGATAATAGATAAATGCCACAATACGGCTGAGGGCCGGATAAAAGTTTTACTGGGTCCCCATGCACCACATACCTGTTCAACAGAGCTTTTAAGTTGGGTGAGGAAAAAAGCCAGCCAGTTAGGTATGCGCATTCATATCCATGTCAGTGAGACCGAATTTGAAGTTAAAAATATCATCGACACCTACGATGCCCGGCCATTCGAATATCTCGATGATATAGGCTTTCTAGATGATGATGTATTAGCAGCTCATGCCGTATGGCCATCTGATAATGAAATGGATATAATTAAAGAAAGTGGAGTTAATATATCCCATAACCCAGTGAGTAATATGAAACTGGCATCAGGAATCTCTCCTGTAGCTAAAATGATGGATAAAGGAATTAATTTGTCTTTAGGTACAGATGGAGCTGCTTCCAATAATAATCTGGACATGCTGGAGGAGATGAAAATAGCAGCTTTACAGCAGAAAGTTAACAAGTTCGATCCTACAGTCTTAAAAGCTGCTGATGTATTTTATATGGCCACATTAGGGGGAGCAACAGCATTAGGATTAGAAAAAGAAATTGGAACCATAGAAGAAGGTAAGAAAGCAGATTTGGCCCTTATAAATATGAAATCTCCCCATATAACTCCATATAGGCATCCTATTTCCCATCTGGTCTATTCTGCTAATGGTGCAGACGTAGATACAGTTATCTGCAATGGTCAGATATTAATGCAGAATCGAAATCTGGTAATGGATGAAAAAGTTATTATAGATCAAGCTGAAGAAGCAGCAAAAGAACTACTTTCCAAGCGTTAAAAATAGTTTGAGGGGCATGATATTAATGGAAAATAACGGGATACTTGCATTGTTTGATATTGATGGGACACTGGTGCGTGGAGCGCGCTGTCATTATCAGGCTTTTGTAGAATCAGTGAAAAAATTTTACGACTTTGAAGAGGATATAAGTGGAATAAACTACGCTGGTAAGACAGACCCCCAAATACTTAGGGAGGTTCTTGAGTTAGGGGGATTTTCTAGGGAAAAAATTGAGGAGAACTTCCGCAGATGTCAGGAATATATGGTTCAGTACTACCTGGAAAATGTGCATAAAGAACAAGTTAAAGCATTAAAAGGCACATCAAATTTATTAAAAGATCTAAAAAAAGAAAATGTATTATTAGGTTTAGTCACAGGAAATTTAGAGCCCATAGCTTATGCAAAACTGGGAAAGGTAGGTTTTGATGATTACTTCCCATTCGGGGGTTTTGGTAGTGACTATGAAGACCGCTATCTTCTGGTAAAAACTGCAATAGAACTAGCAAAAAGTAGATATGGGTTTAAAGGCGAGAAAATCATTGTAGTTGGAGACACTCCCAGAGATGTGCAAGCTGCCCAGGTGTATGGATTGAAAACAGTAGCAGTGGCTACAGGAAGCTATAAAATAGATGAACTGGAAAAATGCGGTGCTGATTATTTTATGGATAATTTAAGTGATAAAGAAAATTTTTTCAAAATTTTAGGACATCTTTAGGTATTTTCCATATTTGTAAATGTAATTTATAATGTATCATAAAAAATAATTACTTTATCAAATATAGCTTATAAAAGAAATTTAATTGGTGATTAAATCATGACTTACTTCCGTGAAGAAATGGAAAAGATGCCTCGTGATGAGCTGGATTCTCTGGTGGATGAAAGAATACGATATACTGTTAAATATGCCCATGAAAACTCTCCCTTCTACCGTAAATGGTTCCGGGATAATAAAATAAACGCCAGTGAAATACGTTCACATGAAGATTTAAGAGAATTACCTGTAATCTCGGGAAAAACCATGCGAGAAAAGCAGCCGCCAGAAACCAGGGAATTCGAATTTAAATGTGCTGATTGGAATGATATATACACTATTCATGAAACCAGCGGAACCAGTGGCATGCCTAAATCTTTCTTTTTAACCTGGGATGATTGGAACAGATATGCAGAGAAATATGCCCGGGCATTTGTATCCCAGGACTTTAATCAGAGTGATCGGGTGATTGTATGCGCTTCTTATGGTATGAATGTAGGGGCAAACACCATGACACTTGCCGCCCAGAAAATAGGGATGGCCATAATTCCTGAAGGGAAATGTACCTTCCCCATCAGGATAGTTAAAAATTATAAGCCCACTGGTATTGTGGGAAGTATATTTAAACTCATTAGGCTGGCTGGACGGATGGAAGAAGAAGGAATTGACCCCCAAAATTCAAGTATCCAGAAATTAATTGCCGGTGGAGAGAGCTTTGCAGATGAATCACGGGCCTATGTAGAAGAATTATGGGACGTTCCAGTTTACAATATCTACGGAAGTACCGAGGGGACAATGTGTGGGGAATGCATTCAGAAATCAGGACTGCACGTACCTGAAGATATGGTACATCTAGATCTGTATGATCCTCAGTTGGAAAACTTTGTAGATGAGGGTGAATGCGGGCGAATAGTACTAACATCCCTTTTATCAAAGGAAGAATACACAGGCACATTGCTTTTAAATTACGACACAGAAGATACCAGTGTAATAGTTTCCAGGGATAAATGTAAATGCGGGAGAACTCACCTCCGAATATTAAACCCCCAAAGAGAGGCAGAAACGGTTTGGGTTATGGGAACACCATTTAACAGAGTAGATGTGGAAAGAGGAGTATTCCAACGGGAGAACATGGAATATTTAACCGGTGAATATGAAGCGTTCCTTTATGGCAGTGAAGAAGAAGTAACATTAAGGGTTAGTATGGAGGGTCGTGATCTGAATTATCTGGATCGGCAGGTGGTGCAAGAGAACTTTATAAAATCATTCCTCCAATATAAGAAACTCCTATACCAGGCATACCTGGACGGTGATTTTAACATCATCTTCAACTTCACCGGGCCGAGGGGTCTTGAACTATACAAGGTCAGGGGCAGACCTAAACGTTTAGTAGACCGACGATAAAAAAATTTGAAACTCATTATTTTTTTTAATAAATAGAATAAACAAAAAAAATGAAGATCGTTTAAAAGTTAGATTAAATTAAAAAAATTTATTAAAAAAAGTGGAAAATAAGATTCTTTTTACAAATACACGTCAATATCCCTATCTTTAAGATAGTCCTTAACATCCTGGACACTGTAAGTACGATAATGGAATACAGAGGCAGCAAGTAATATTGATGCTCCGCTTTTTGCGGCATCATAGAAGTCAGATAATTTACCAGCACCACCAGAAGCGACAACAGGTACATTTACTATATCTGAGATGGCTTTGATATATTTTAGATCATAACCATCCTGTGTTCCATCACCATCCATGCTGGTTGGTAATATAACTCCTGCACCTAAAGATTCACATTTTTTAGCCCATTCTACTGCATCCATACCCATGGGTTTAGTACCCCCTGAGACTACTACATCAAATTCTGAAGGCATTTTTAAATTCCTACACGCGTCCACGGCAATGGTTATCTTTTCTGAACCAAATTTTTCTGAGGCTTCTTCTATTAGTTGAGGACGTTCAACTGCGGCACTATTAATTGATACTTTATCTGCTCCGGCTTCCAGAGTTAACTCTACATCTTCTAGGGATGCTATACCTCCGCCAACAGTTAGGGGGATATCTATAACTGATGATACGTTATTTACCCATTCTAACCTAGTTTTCCTGTTTTCTAGAGTCGCGGCAATGTCCAGCATAGCTAACTCATCTGCACCTTCACTTTGATACAAAGTAGCACATTCCACTGGATCTCCAGCATCTTTTAGGTCTACAAAGTGAATTCCTTTAACTACCCTTCCATCTTTCATATCCAGACAGGGCATTATTTTAACTTTGGTCATGATTTTTTTTTCTCCTAACAATCAGTATAATTATTTGATTGATTTAACTTATATAATGATTTGAGCACTTTTTTAACATCAGGTACTGGAGAACCATCATGCTGAACGCGAAAATATATAAAAATGTCCAAGACGGAATAGGTGGAGAAATAAGGAAAAAATATGAGGATTTCTATGTGGAAGAGATACCAGAAACAGAGCCTACTGGATCAGGCCCCAATACTTGGATTTTCATTGAGAAAATAGGTAGAAATACCCTGGACGTGGTGCTGGACATAGCCCGGGAATATAAACTAAGTAGGAAGAGAATGGGCTTTGCTGGAATGAAAGATAAAGCAGCCCGCACCAGACAATGGATCTGTGTAAGTAACATAGAACCGGAAAATCTTCAGGGTTTAGAAGAGAAACTTTACAATGTAAAAGTACTTAAAATCACTAAAAATCAGAAAAAATTAAGAATTGGACAGTTAATAGGGAATAAATTTAAAATTTTAATTAGAAACACACACGATCCAGCAAAAGATGCTATAACTGCCCATGAAATTCTCTCTGACCTCACACAGACTGGAGTCCCTAATTACTACGGCTATCAGAGATTCGGGAAAAAACGTCCCAATACTCATGTTGTAGGCAGATTCCTTATACAAAATGATGTAAAAGGTGCCGTGGATTCCTACATTGGAAATCCTTATCCAGAAGAACAGAATCACATTAAAAGCGCTAGAAAATTATATGATGAAGGCAAATACTTGGAAGCATATGAAAGCATGCCAGCAGGGATGAGATACGAGAAGATGATGCTCCGGGAACTCATGAGAGAGTTTAAAAAAAATCAGGAGTTGGATGATAATTCCTATATAAGAGCGCTCAGAAGCCTGCCCAAACCCTTAAGTCGCATGTTCGTCCATGCCTATCAGTCATACCTCTTTAATCGGGTGGTAAGTGAGAGAACAAAGTTAGGTGTGGATAAATACGTGGAAGGAGATATAATTATAGACAATGAGGAGCATTTAATCCATGAGTTTGATCCTGAAGGTATTCAAGAGCGAATAAACGATTTCCAGGCACACGCAACTGCTCCTCTTTACGGTACTAAAGTTCCTCTGGCAGGAGGTAAGGTTGGTGAAATTGAACACCAGGTCCTGGAGGAAGAAAACCTGAAACTCGAAGACTTTACCGTGCCAAAAATGCCTAAACTGGGAAGTCATGGACTTAGAAGGGCTATGAGATTTAAAGTGTGGGACGCCACAGCAGAACAAAGAGATGAAGGTGTGTTGTTAAAATTTTCCATACCTAAAGGATGTTACGCCACTGCTGTTCTCCGAGAAGTTATGAAAAAGGATGTTTATTAGTCATTCTAATTTTGTTAGGAGTAGACATAGATGAACGTTAAAATAATGGAAAGGGATGTACTTAACCCCCTGGCAGATACTGAATTTAATAAAATAGTTTTAAACCCTATTCCCGATAGAATTGGATCCATATCTCTTTTGGACAATACAAAATCCGGTGCAAACATAGTATTAGAAACCATCAGGGGAATCTTAGGGTACAGTAAAGTCTTTAAAGCCAGAAAACCTGCCGGCGCTCCAGGAACAGGTGAACAAATAAAATTGGCAGCCGAAGCAGATCTATGCATATTGGCTTTAGGAGACTGCGGATCCTGCACTACCTGGCTGATATTAGATGCAATAAGACTTGAAAAACAGGGAACACCTACAATATCGGTTTGTTCAGATATCTTCACCCCCTTTGCAAGGGAACTTGCAGTATCATATGGGGCCGGTAACCTCCGAATAGTTGAAGTGGAACATCCCCTTGCCGGAAAACCAAGAGAGTCCATAGTGAATAAAGCAAGTAAACCTGCTGCACAAATAAAGGGAATCCTAAATAAGGTTTGATGAAATGGTCGGAAAAGACACAGAAAAGGAAGCACACCAGAAAAATGAAGACTGCAAATTATGCGGTATTGATGAACTCCTAGTTAAAAATAACCCTAATAAAGAGAGACTTTGCAGTGTTCAGGAAGCTGACTTTGAAATATTCACAGATCCAGATGTAGAAAAGGTAAGCAACGAATTCTATATAAAAAAACAGACCGATGGACTGCCCATAATACCACCCACAAAAACCAGGGTTGATAAATTCATTAAATACTCGGATTTAAAACCTGAGGAAATAATCGCAATACTCCCACCTAAGAGGGGAAAGGCTACCCTGGAAAAGGTTGCCATTAACTCAGTAATGGCTGGATGCATCCCCAGCTTTGCACCAGTTGTTCAACATACAATTAAAGCGGTAAGTCAGGAAAAATTCAATCTTCCGGGGGTAAATACAACCACTCATCCAATAGCAATATGTACCCTAGTAAATGGGCCTATATCAAGGGAGTTAGCTATAAACAGCGGTGCAGGGTGTTTAGGTCCAGGTAATATAGCCAATTCAACCATCGGCCGTGCATTACGATTATCTATCATCAACATAGCCGGAGCTGTCCCTGGAATAGGTGACCATGCAACCCTGGGGTCGCCTGCTAAATACAGCTACTGTTTTGCCGAAGCAGAAGATGAAAGCCCATGGGAACCTTTACATGTCGAAAGGGGTTATAATTCAGATACCAGTACTGTTACAGTAATGGCCGCAGAGGCGCCCCATAACGTCAACGACCACCGCAGTACCAGTGCAGAGGACCTCCTAAATACTTTAATTCACACGGCATCTGTTGCTGGGTCCAATAATAGTCATGTCCCTGGTGAACTACTACTTATAATGGGGCCAGAACATGCTAGAACTGTGGCAGACGACGGATGGACAAAGGAAGATACAAAAAAATACATACACGAAAATGCACTAGTACCCCTCAAACTGGGAGATCGAGGAGGTAGGAAACTCGATGAAAAATGGGTTAAAAATGGCATGGTTAAGATTACCCGTTCAGCAGATGACGTGGTGTTAGTGGTAGCCGGAGGACCGGGCAGGCATACCATGATATCCCATGGTTTTGGCACATCCTCTGAATCAGTAACACTTCCTATACTCCTTAAGGATGGGACAATAGCAAAATCAACTGATGAATTTAGGGATAAATAATTCAACACTGGATTACAATTCAGGCTTTATAGATTTAAGAAAATCGCTTTATAGATTTAAAAAATTCAATTTTTTTAACTAACCCTTTCCATCTCTTCATTCCATACTTCCGGATTTTCATGGATATATTCCAACATCATCTCTTTACATTCATCCAGATCCAGGTTAACCAGTTCCACATCATGTTCCTTCAAGTATTCTTCAGGGCCGCCAAATGTTTCATTTTCACCAGCAACAACCTTTGGTATGTTATAAAGCAGGATCAATCCACTACACATTTCGCAGGGAACCAGAGTAGTATACAGGGTGCATCTTTTATAATCAGCCCCCTTTAATTTACCGGCACTTTCTAAACAGTCCATTTCTGCGTGGAAAATAATGGAATCATCCTGTATCAGGCGGTTGTGTCCCCTACTAATTATTTTATCATCTTCAACCAGCACAGCACCGATGGGGATGCCGCCTTCATCTAAACCTTTACGGGCTTCTTTGATTGCTTCCTTAATGTATTTAAGGTGTTCTGTTTTCATCTGATTCACATTTATTTAATCTTAATTTATTACACTCATATCTATGTGAAAGCAAATTCCATAAAAAAATATTGAAAAAAAAATAAAAACTTTTTGAAAAGAAAAAGGTTTTTAGGATTATTAGAACCGTTTTCGGTCCCTTAATTCCTGCATCTTACCGGGGTTCCAGCCACCAGAGGCGGATTTAGACCGGCCAACCTGTTGTACGTATCCTGTAATGCGGTCGTACCATTCCACTTCAGTTTGTTCTCCACATGATGCACACTGATTTTGCAGGCCTTTCATGAGGGTTTTGCATTTGATGCAGAAACTCAGTGCTGAACTGTAAGCCCAGAATCCTATATCAGATTTACGGGCTATTTTTTGGGTTAAACTCATGAGTGAGTCTGGTTCGCTGTGGGCTTCTCCCATGAATGCGTGGAATATATGTCCTCCCAAGGTCAATGGATGGAATTTCTCTTCGATCTTAATCTTCTCCGGTAGTAAAACGTCGGAATTCACTGGTACGTGGGATGAATTGGTGTAGTATGAGGCGCTGGAATCACCTTGCACTATGATCTGATCTTTAAATTTCTCCCGATCTAGCATGGCAAAACGGTATGCAGTTGACTCGGCAGGGGTCTGCAGTACACTCCACCTTAATCCTGTTTCATCCTGTAGTTCTTTGGCTCTTTGGTTCATGTATTTAAGTATTTTTAACCCAAATTTACGAGAATCAGGGTTTTCAATACCCTCTCCACAATGGTACTGTAGCATCTCGTTGAGCCCTACAAAACCAAATGAAAGGGTAGCGTTATCGATACTGTAGTATCTGTCACCATCAAATTCTTGGGTCAGGAATGGTAACAGGTTGAAGTTGTCCAGACAGCCCATGGCCTGTTTACGCCTTAGAAGAAGTACTTCTTCGGCGAGGTGTAGATAGTTATCAAGGTAATCAAATATTTCTGCATCATCCTTGGAGCTGTAAGCCATACGGGGTAAGTTGAGGGTTACATATGCCAGGTTTCCTGTACGCAGACAGTCCTGTGACCAATCACCTGTCCAGTTATCGCTGAGTGAGGTACGGCATCCCATGTAGTTTGTAAGGTTACCTCGGTAGTCAGGGAGCATGTTGGCAAAGTAGGGGGTACCGAATTTGGCGGAGAGTTCGTGCACTCGCCTTAAGTCGTCTTCAAATTCGTTTTTAAATACTTCGTCCCTTAGAACATAGATGGTATTAGGGAATAGGTGTGGTTTACCATCTGAATCTCCATTAAGGAGGTTTTCAGTGAAGGCACGCTGTAAAAGACGGACTTCATCTTCGAAGTCACCATAGGTTCCTACCAATTTACCTTTAGGTCCGTAGGCTGGTTCGTCTTGTAGGAAGTCAGGTACGGTAAACTCCAGATTCATGGATGTGAAAGGTACCTGTGAGCCACGAGCGGCATAAGCCATATTTAAGTTAAAGATTAACATCTGTACTGCTTGTTTGACTTTTTCGTAGGGCATTCCTGCAGCAAATGGAGCTACAAAAACATTCCAAAGGCTCATAGACTGACCACCGCTCATGTTTTGCTGGGCAGCGAGCATTATCTCCCCAGAATGGTTCATAAGCGTTTCCATATGTTTTGGTGGCCCGGCTACTGAGGTATGGTCTCCTGTGCCGTCTACTTTCAATCCATACTTAATAAATAATCTTAAATCATGTTGTAAACAATTTAAAGGCCGGCCTGCAAAGAATTCCAAGTCGTGGATGTGTATTCCCCCGCTCATGTGGGCGTCAGCCAGTTCATTGGGGAGTATATGTAGCAATGCGTATTGTTTGAGGGCTTCGTCTGCCACGTACTTATGAACAGTCTCGGGATTGTGTATCATATTAGCATTATCCCTGGATCCGTTTTCAATGAGATTAGTGATGTTGTAGACAGGAATACCAAGTCTGGTATATCTTTTTCTCAGGGTTTCCAGCCCGTATTCCACCAGTTTGGTGTTTACAATCTCCCTGATCATGGGAGCGGTGAGATATTCTACGTTGAGTTTTTTAAGTTCTTTATAAACGTTGGTGGCTATTTTCCGTGCTAAACTTTCTGAAGCACCGGTTTCTACAATGAGGGTTTGTTCGATCTTGGTCTGATCAAAGGTTTCAATGGTATCTCTGGAGGTTCTCACTCGTAGAGTATTGGCGTTAAAGTATCTTTCCGCAGCTTTATTATCTATGTTGTTCAGGGCATCATAGACCAATATTTTTATTTCCTTGGTGGTCATTCCATCGTAAGCTGCAGTAGCAACCTGTGATGCTATTTTCTCCGCTGCCCATAGCGGAACATCCACCATAAGACAGGATTTAACTATTTTCTCGTGACTGAACCTTTCAAAAATTCCGTTGTTCTTCAACACACAACTATGTGCTTTTGTTGGAAGTGCAGCAATAATGCGTGCATCTTTCATTTTTATTATCCTCCTACCCCTTTAAAAAATCAAGTTAATATATATTTTTTTTATTGTAACTTATTTTTTTTATATTAACTTATTTAAAAAATTTAGTCCTATTAAAGACATATATTACATCTTTATTTGAACAATCTTAATATAAAAAATTTTGGTTTTATAAGAATACATCGAGTGAACTCTGTTTTGATTTGTCACTTTCAAATAGTGAATTTATACCGAATTCTATTAACTCTATTCTCTGGATCAGATAATTGTTGATGGGATACTTTTTTGAAAGATCCTTGGAAATTTCCAGGTATTTAACAACAGAACCCTTAGAAATACTTAATATGAGATTTCCGCCACAGGTACACTCACCTGAAAGTGGCATTCTCCTGTATTTCTTGTTACACTTGGTACAGCGAACTTTCTGCCTGGCGAATGCCCTGATATTACCGGCCATATCCGGCAGGAAATGAGAGTTTAGCACACCTTCAACTACGCCTTTTTGATCCACTGCACGTATTTTCTCTGCCAGTTTAATCTGTCCATCCACTTTTTCCTTCATGGTGGGTAGTAATTTATAGAGGGACTGTTTAGGTCCGTTGTGTATGCTGCTGGTTTCATGGGAGTAGATTAACCCATGATATTGGTCATCAGTGCCCAGCCTATTCTTTACGTTGTTTATGATGGAGATTATGTCCGATGGTTTTTTTAACTCTAAAGTATCCTGGTACATTTCCAAGGGAAGCCGAACCATGGTGTCAATGTTATGGGATTCGTCGTCAATTTCTTCCGGATCTATCCTGGATGAGAGAACTAGAGGGGCGTCCATACGTCCACCCCGGGAGCTGGGCAGGTAAATCTTGGAAAAATTTAAAAGTGAGTCAAGTAAGAGCATTATTGAATCTTCATCACTGTCACAATTCCGCCTCTTGGCACTATGGAAGTAGGGGTGAGCGTAGCATCCTGAAGCTTTTGTGAAACCAACTATCCGGCCGAGAACACCAGCAGATGTGTGCGGAGCCAAGCCAACCACCAGATGTCCCACCAGGTCGCTGTAACTCTTCACGTTGTAGAATCTATCCATATCATAGAACTTATCCAGCAAATCATCCACGAAATGGGATACTTTAATTAGATATTCTGCGCATTTATCAGAGATGACCACGTCCTGCACTTTTATTTCCACTATTTGCTCTTCATTTTCTAGTTCATTTTCGTTAATGTCATGGGTGTACCCCAGTTCCCTTAATTTCTGGGGGGTTACTTTAATTTCACGGGGTATGAAGTGGGTCAGTGGCAGGTTGGTGGAATCATGACGGATAGTTGCATCTTTAAAGGTGAAAACACCATTTTTAGCCCTTAAAATACCCTTCTCCAGGGGTTCGGGGAATTTTTCTTGGGATATCATTCCAATTACCCCTTTGATTTCATTCATTTTTCGGATGCCTACGTTCTCATAGGCTTTTTTAAGCAAGTGTGCCAGATTTATTTTTTTCCTACCAGAACCGGTTGGTATAGCTTTCCCTCCGCATGCAGGGCAGATGGCTTGCATGGATCCTATTCCACATTGTGTGCACCGACATCGGGCTATTTCAACTGTTATACTTCCTTTTTTGGCAGCGTCGACTATGTTACGCCTGCTACCTCCAGCATTGCCAATGGGGAAAAGCGCATGGGGTGCGGGTTTCATCAATCTTTCCTTGGTTTTTTCAGGCCTGCCCACCCTACCGCCCAGGTAGGTAGGTGCATTGGCCATTATTTTAACTGGTGAAACCTCATTAATAGCATCCATAGTTTTTAATTCTTCATGTAGTGGTTCTATTAATGTATTTAAGAGGGCATAGGTGTCATCTTTACCTATGATGATTTTCGTATCCTTGATATGGTGTTCAATGCCTAAAATTTCCAGTATCCTTTTTTCTGGACTTATATCAGCGACTATATGATCATCACTTATATTTTTATTCAACCAGTTTCTAAGGGTGTTAATCTCCTGGGCTGAGGCATCATGATAGAAATAGGTATATTTGGGGTGTAATGGTACAGAATATTTTTTTGAAAGTTTAAATGCATCTTCTGCTGTGATATCATAGCAAAGTCCATTTAAATCCAGGTCACCTTTATACTCAGGGGATGTTTCTAAAGTCTGCACCCACCATTCTTCACACCAGCCAGCTGGGAGTAATGCAATATTGTTCCGTAGAAATTCCCCAAATGCAACTAACATATCCCCTAAAAATAGAATCTCATCCACATCACGTCTTAATTTTTTAGCTTGTTCTGTAGAATTAATCTTTACTACTGATCCATCTTTTAATTTAACTATTGGACCTTCGATACTATCACAGGGTACAACGCAGTTTCCTTTACCGGGTTTTTCTATCTTCATCTGTGTACCTACAGCTAGAAACTCCAGTACCTCCATGGTTGCAGGGTGGATACCCATGGCTGCCAGACCACTGTTTCTTGATCTGCCGTACCTTAATCTGAAACCCCCTTTTGCATGGGGGTAGGATAGTACTGGTCTTCCTCCAATAATATCCTGCATGTATTTATCGTCTACCTTGGAACTTTCACTCTCATCTTCTTTACTTTTAGAAACCTTTTTTGAATACTTGTCTAACCATAACCAACCTTTTATATCCAGCATTTTAGCGTATTTCCTTACTTTTGGAGCTTTTTGAATTACACCTTCAACTATAGCGAGTAATGCCCCTCCCCTTATCTGGTTGGTTTCCACCCTCTCCAAATCCCTGTGGGATACTTCAACATGGTCGGTTGGTTCACCAGTTACTTCAACAGGTATGTTTTTGGCTGCTAATCTTACTTCTTCTGGGCTGGGGGAATACTGGAGATTGGTTACCTCTGATTCATATAATTCAACTTCTTCAACGTAACGTTCAACTTCCTCGTCTTGGGGTTTATATTTATCTAAGCCCAGGGACAACCGGATATAATCACCTAAAAGCACGGCCATAGCAGCTGCAGTTCCCCCTGCACTTCTTATTGGTCCGGCAAAGTATACTGCAAGGTACCAGCTATGGTCAAAGTTTCTTTTGATCTTTAATTTGGCTATTCCCTCTAGGGGTGCGGCGACTACTCCTTCGGTTAAAATGGCCAATGCAGTTCGTATAGCATGTTCAGCTTTGCTTTCCTTTATTTCCACGCTGTCTTCTTTGCCTTCATCATCAGGTTTGGTGATTTCCCTGGTTATTTGAAAGGCCACTTCTTCCCTGGATATTCCTGTTTTTTCCAGATCTTTTATCATCTGGGCAATTCCTTCCTTATCTACCAATCCTTCTACTCTCTCTGCCAAGTCCTTAGCCAGGGATATCTCTGGTTCAGTTTCTATATCATAGCCTTTTAAACGAGCTTCTTTAGCAATTGCGTATACTTTATTAGTTTCAGATTCAAGAGTTTCAAAATATCCCATGAATTTTCCTCAAAGTCTTTAATATTGATTTTTAAGTAATTTATAAACAGTTTATGGGTTTATATTTACTATGGTAATTGTTAAACTTAAAACGATCTATTTAGAAAATAAATCAAAGTATAAATAGATGGATTTTCATATTTTTATAAGAATAAACTTATCAAAAAATACATCAAAAAATAAAGATTTTCCATATTGTATTATAAAAATAAACCTATTTAAAAAAATTATAATAAATAAACCATTAAATTAAGGTGATGTTACATGGCAAAGAAAGATAAAAAGGTCCTTCCTCCCAGTGGAGCTGGTCTGGTTAGATATTTTGAGGAAGAAACTAAAGGACCTAAGATTACACCCATGCAAGTGGTAATTATGACCATTATACTGGCAGGATTGTGTGTGGCTCTGCGATATTCTTTTACTTAAACAAAATTAGAATTTTCTATTCTACCGCAGAATTAAAATAATTAAATTTTTATTGAGAGGTTTTTAAAATGGCTATCCACCCTATTGAATTTAGATATGGCACAGAAGAAATGAGAAAAGTATGGGACAATGAAAATAAACTTCAAAAGATGCTGGAGGTTGAGGCGGCCCTTTCACAAGCTGAAGCATTCCTTGGATTGATTCCAGAGGAAGCAGCAGTAGAGATAAAATCTAAGGCAAATACAGAAATTGTAAAACCAGAGAGGGTGGCTGAGATTGAAAGGGAGACCAATCATGATATAGCATCCCTTGTTAAGGCTCTGGCTGAAGTTTGCCATGGAGATGCAGGGGAATATGTGCATTTTGGCGCTACGTCCAACGACATCATAGACTCCTCACAATCCCTTCTTTTCAAAGAATCCATTGCTATTTTAAGGATTAAACTGGTAAAACTTACAAAAACACTCTTAAAACTTGCAAATAAACATATAAAACACGTGTGCATAGGTAGAACCCATGGGCAACACGCTCTACCAACCACTTATGGAATGAAATTTGCTTTATGGGCCTATGAACTTTACCGGCAAATAGAAAGACTTGATGGAGTAGAAGACAGGCTTTGTGTAGGGATGATGACCGGCGCAGTGGGAACCACCGCCGCCTTGGGAACAGACGGACTGGCTGTACATAAAAGACTTTCAGAAATACTGGGATTAGAACCTGTTTTAATTTCAAATCAAGTTTTACAGAGGGATAACCACGCAGAATTCATAATGCACCTGGCCAATATAGCCACAACCCTGGATAAAATGGCCCTGGAGGTTAGAAATCTTCAAAGAACAGAAATCAATGAGATTGGGGAAAGTTTTGACCCAGAGAAGCAGGTGGGAAGTAGTACCATGCCTCATAAGATGAACCCAATAACTGCAGAACGCATATGTGGAATAGCCAGGGTGATACGATCCCATACCATCCCTGCCCTGGAAAACAACCCACTCTGGCATGAAAGGGATCTTACCAATTCTTCCTGTGAGAGGATAATATTTCCTGAATCCTGTCTTTTAACTGATTATTTACTGGTCCTCTCCCAGAAACTCTTTGATAACCTGGATTTCCATGAAGAGAATATTGAGCGAAACTTGAACATGACCCACGGCCTTATTATGGCAGAAAGGGTTATGGCTGAGCTTACCCGGAAGGGTGCTGGAAGGCAGACTGCATATGCTCTGGTTAGAAGCTGTTCAGTAGAGGCCAACCAGAAAGGGTTGGGGCTGGAGGAACTGATTTCTAAAGATGAAGAAATTCGTAAGTACCTCTCTTTAGAAGATATAAAGGAAATCATGGATCCACACACTTATCTGGGGTCTGCGGTGGAGATTGTAGGGGGCTTGTTGGAAGAATCGCAAAAGTGGTTCGATTAAGTGCAAAGTGTTTCGATTAAATTATATTTTTTTTATTTCCATTCTATTTTCTTATTTTAATTTAAAAACGCCATCTGCTTACCCTTATTTTTCTAAAAAAGTTAATATAGTTGTAATGATATAATAATAACCATCAAGAAAAAGGAGGTGAAAAAACATGGTAGAAATAAAATCAGTCGAACTAGCACCATTTACAATGTTAACTTCTTCAGTACAAGCAATTTTAGCTTTAATTCTGGCTATAATAACACTTATTGTTGCCGGAATTTTTGGAGCCGTTATTCCACAATTAGGTGGATTTATCATTGCTCTTGGAGTAGCAGCTATCATAGTATTCCCAATTTCATCATTTTTCATCACTATAGTGATAAGCTTCTTCTCAGCTTTACTTTATAATACACTGGTACCCCGGTTAGGTGGAGTGAAACTTGAATTAGAAGGCAGTGATGTAACATCAATTCCAGTAGTTCCATTTGCATTGATATTATCAGCCATATCAGCTATATGGGCGTTTATAGTAGGTTTATTCTTAGCTTTTGCATCGGCACCTCTATTCGCCATCCTCGGTAGTTCTTCAGAGATATTATCCCAAATCATAAACAATGTAACTACCGCAACTAATGCAACCGCGGCAGCTATTCCAAACGCTAGTGCCTTTGCAGGTGCAGGTGTCTTTTTTGCTTTGCTATTAATTATTGGATTGCCAATAATAGTATTTGTAGTAGGATTCATTGGTAATGCTCTAACAGCGATATTCTATAACCTCATAGCAGTCAGGGTAGCCAAACTTAAACTAGAGTTTGAAAACGTAGCAGGTACATTACACGAACTAAGATCCATACCAGTAGTCCCTGCAGCTTTATCCCTAGCAATAGTGCAACTAGTATTTGGTGTTATTACCGGAATCTTGAATCTGATAAATTGGAGTGCCATGGGAGATCCTGCTGTAGGAGCAGTGTCACTAGTAACAACAATAATCAGCAACTTCATAATCACATTCATAGTCGTAGCATTAATTGCGTGGATATACAATTTCCTGGTGCCGAAAATCGGTGGAATCAAAGTGGACTTAACGTAAACCCCTTATTTTTCTTTTTTTTACTTCAATTAAATCAAATAAAAAAACCATAATCTATTTTAAAAATCAGTATCAACAATGTTTTATGGAAAAGATCATTAAATGTAGAAGGATTTCTAAAGGTCATGTACAGGGGCCTGTTTTATTAACTAAGGATGCACTTAGTTTTCTTGGTGGGGTTAACCCGGAAACTGGTGTTATCACTGATTCTAATAATGAGTTATATGGGAAAAAAATTAGTGGAAAGATACTGGTCATACCTTCAGGGAAAGGTTCCACTGTGGGGTCATACATCATATACCAGATGTTTAAAAATAATACGGCACCCCTGGGACTTGTTGCCCTAGAAGCAGAACCAATAATTGCAACTGGTGCTATAATGGCCGGCATACCCATGGTGGACCAGCCACAAGACCCATTATATGATATCCTTACAGATGGGGATATGATAGACCTGGATGCTGATAATGGCCTTTTAAAAATAGAAAAATAAGGGAATAAAATTAATTCTTAAATTTTTGGTTTAAAATTACACACTAAAATTCATCTTTGTCTTGTTTCTTCAGATCTTAAAGAAATTCCCAATATTCCGCCGATAGCACCCAGAACTGCGCCAATAAACACGATTAGTACTGTAATAAATACCCCTACAATAACGGTTATTGTGCCTGCTACCATTCCAACTTGGGTGAATATCAAACCTATAATGGCACTGAGAGCACCGAATCCGAATATGAATAGTAAACCAATTATAATGCCCCCAATAATACCAGACATCGCCCCGGCAACAGCTCCATCTTTTTCTTGGAAAACAGGATATTCAGTACTTAAATATGAAGCTAAAATCCCTCCAATTATAGGACCTAAAAAGAACAAGGGGAAAAAAGCCAGTAGAAGAACAATAGTCAGAACTGCATTTATAATTGAACCTATAGTAATTGCTTTCCAATCAGTCATTTTCTAAACCACCCATAGATTTCTAATTTTAATATGATCTTTTTAGAAAATAAAATTAATTTTTTTAAATAAAAAAGTAAAAAATAAAAAAAATTCTTATTTTTCAGTTTCTGCAGATACCAGTGATTCAGAATTTATTAGAGCTCCTAGAACACCGCCAATCAATCCAATAACTATTATTACAACTAATCCCAAGATTAAATTTGGATCTGTCAATATATTTCCGATAAAGGCTGAAAATCCTATAAGAACTAAATAAATTATTGATATTAAAATATTTACTAAACCCAATATTAACCCTAAAATAACGCCATGAATAGCTCCATCCTTAATATTGGCATCAATCATATAAGCAATAGCTACACCACCCAGTAAAACTGCGAGATAACTGCCATTTTGGTTGGCCAGAAGGGATACAAAATATATTCCCAGCGCAAAAAATATACTAACAATTAAAGGTCTCCATTCAACCATGATTTTTCACATCCTTATGATTTATACTCAAAATAATCTTTAATCTATTTATTAATAATCTTTTCTCTTCTTAAAATTGAAAATAGCCTGATAATAAAAATATTTGCTGCTTTACTAATTATTTTAAGAAATCTTCCAAAGATAACCTGAAATTTTATTAAAATCTAATGGGATATAATATAACTAAGGAAAAAAATTGGAAGATGATAAAAAATGGCATATTCTTTCATACATAATGGAACATTAATCGATGGAACTGGAAATAAACCGATTAAAGACGCTGTAATCTTAATTAAAAATAATATAATAGAATATGTCGGCCCTGAAGATTTACTGAGTATACCAGATAGTCCCATCACGAAAATTGATGCAAATGGCGGATTTATTCTCCCCGGATTTATAGACACACATCTGCACCTAATGACCAACGGATTCCATATGGAAGACACCATGTACAACCCTTTATCACTATTTTTTTATAATGGGGTGGAAAACATGCGCCTGACATTGGATGCAGGAGTCACCACGGTACGTGATGCGGGTCTGGCTGATTATGGGGTGAAAACTGCGGTTGAGAAGGGGTTAATTGCAGGTCCACGAATGCAGATCACTGTTTCACCCTTATCCATCACAGGAGGTCATTTTGATTTCTGGCTTAAATCAGGCTTTGACATGAAGATATCTTACCCTGGCTATCCAGATAGCATCTGCGATGGTAAAGATGATGTGCGACGTAAAGTGCGAGAAGTGATGCGCGCCGGTGCAGAGGTTATTAAAGTCATGGCCACAGGTGGGGTAATGAGTGCTAATGACAGCCCTGAACACCCACAATTCAGCATGGGAGAACTTAAAGTTATAGTTGAGGAAGCAGGAACCCGGGGACTTAAAACAATGGCCCACGCCCATGGTGCAGAAGGAATAAAAAATGCAGTTATGGCAGGGATAGATTCTGTAGAACATGGGACATATCTTGATGAAGAAGCCATCCAAATGATCCTGGAAAAAGGTGCTTACTTGATTCCCACTTTAATTACACAAAAATATAATAAATTAATGGCTGAAACAGGTTCTATGGAGGATTACAGGGTCGAAGATGCCATGAGAATTGCGGATATACACAGGGAAAACATTAAAAAAGCCTATAAAGCAGGAGTTGCCATGGTAATGGGTACAGACTCTGGAGTGATAGAACATGGTGTAAATCTTCAGGAACTGGGTTTGCTTTGCGAGATTGGTATGACGCCCATCGAAGCAATCATGTCTGGAACAAAAGTTGCTGCTGAATGTATGGGATGGCAGGATAAAATAGGTACACTTGAAGCAGGAAAACTTGCAGATGTGGTTGTAAGTAAAAAAAATCCCCTATTCAATATTAATTCCATAGGTAACCCAGACAACATAGAAGTGGTTATGAAAGATGGAAACATTCTTAAAGATATACGAGAGCTTTAAAACCATATTTTTTTTGATTAAATTATAGATAACATTTTATCTGGTGAAAAAATGTCTGATTCCCCCAGTAAAAAGGCAAAGATGAAAATTTCAGGAATGAGTTGCGCTACTTGTGCTTTAAATATTGAAAAATCTCTTGATAATTTGGAAGGTGTAAAAGAAGCTAATGTGAACCTGAACACAGAAGAAGCAGATGTGGAATACGATCCGAAAAAAGTGAAATTCCAGGAACTGGAAAATGCAATAAAAAAATCAGGTTATGGGGTTATCAATGAAAAAGTAGCACTTAAAATAGGTGGAATGACCTGTGCTATGTGTGTGAATGCCATAGAAGACGTTTTAAGTAAATTAGATGGGGTAAGTGAGGTAAATGTTAACCTGGCATCAGAAATGGCTTATGTAACTTATAATCCTAATATTACAGCCTTTAAGGACATGAAAGAGGCTATTGAAGATTTAGGTTACCAATATCTTGGGATAGAAGGGGAAGAAACAGAGGATTTAGAAGAAAAAATCAGGGAAGAAGATTTAAAGGGAAAAAGGAACAGATTCATTGTTGGTTTTGCCGTATCAATTCCACTCTTTTTCCTCATGTTTTCCAACATAACACTGCCTATTCCCATGCATTATTTCATGCTAATTGTCACCATAATTCCCTTTATCTACGTGAGCTATCCCATATTTATTGCAGCATACAAGGCACTCAGAAATGGGTTGCTGGATATGGATGTGATGTATTCTCTGGGAATTGGCGTAGCATACGGTTCAAGCTTACTGGGAACTTTTCAGATAGTTCTCACACCGGAGTTCATGTTCTACGAAACTGCATTGATGTTAGCAGCCTTTCTTATGTTGGGTAGATACTTAGAAACCCGGGCCAAAGGCAACACCTCCACCGCCATAAAAAAGCTCATTGGTATGCAACCAAAAACAGCAACTGTAATTCGCAACAATCAGGAACTGGAAGTTAAGATTGAAGAAGTAGAAACCGGTGACTTGGTGGTTGTTAAACCTGGAGAGAAAATATCAACAGATGGAATAGTTGAGGATGGTGAAAGTTATGTTGATGAATCTGCTATCACTGGGGAACCAGTACCTGTCTATAAAGACTCTGGGAAAAATGTGGTTGGTGGAACCATCAACCAAAATGGTATGCTGAAATTCAGGGCGACCAAGATTGGTAAAGACACGGTTCTTGCCCAAATCATAAAAATGGTGGAAGTTGCTCAGGGTTCCAAGCCACCTGTACAGAGAATTGCTGATCGGGCGGTGACCTATTTCATCCCCACCATACTGCTAATTGCTCTGGTATCCTTTGTTGCCTGGTATATACTGGGAAGCACACTACTTTTCGGGCTTACAGTGTTGATTTCCATATTAGTGGTGGCATGTCCCTGTGCATTAGGTCTTGCAACCCCTACAGCAGTTACGGTAGGTATTGGTAGGGGTGCTGAGCTGGGGATACTTATTAAAAATGGGGAAGCACTGGAAATTTCCGAAAAAATTAGTACAGTACTATTTGATAAAACCGGAACTCTAACCAAGGGAAAACCAGAAGTTACTGATATAATGGTGGTGGACACTGAAGAAGATAACTTGTTGAAACTAGCGGCCAGTGTAGAAAAAAACTCTGAACACCCCCTGGCTCAAGCTGTGGTAAAAAAGGCAAGATCAAAGGGGATAAAACTTATAAAAAGCAGTGGATTTTCCAGCTTCGGTGGTAAAGGTGTAAAGGCCGTGGTGGACAATGAAACTATTATCATCGGAAATAGGATGCTTTTTGAAGAAAATAATATTGAATTAACAGCGGAAATTCAGGATTCCCTGCTAAAACTGGAAAATGAAGGAAAAACAGCTATAATAATAGTTTCTGAAAATAAAATCCTGGGTGTAATTGCTGTGGCAGATACTCTGAAAGAAACCACTAAAAAGGCTATACAGGAATTAAAGAACATGAAGCTTGAGGTGGTCATGATAACTGGTGATAACTCTGGAACAGCTCAGGCAATAGCCGAGCAGATCAATATAGAAAATGTTATTTCGGAAGTTTTACCTCAGGATAAAGCTGTGGAAGTGAAAAAACTACAGGATAAAGGTGAAATAATTGCATTTGTCGGGGATGGAATAAATGATGCCCCTGCCCTGGCACAAGCAGATGTGGGAATAGCCATTGGTAGTGGTACTGATATTGCAATAGAGAGCGGAGATATAGTGCTTATTAAGGATGATTTACTGGATTCTGTAGCCAGTATACAGCTTTCTAAAAAGGTAATGGGCCGTATCAAACAAAATATATTCTGGGCCTTTGGCTATAACTCCATTCTTATCCCTGTGGCAGCAGGTATCCTCTACCCTACATTTGGAATTACATTCCGACCAGAATATGCGGGAATGGCCATGGCATTGAGTTCTGTAACAATTGTGAGTCTTTCATTAATGCTTAAGGGATATATCCCACCTGCTAAAAAGTTGAAAAAATGATTTACAATGAGTGAATAATTTTTGATGAATAATTTATAATTCAGATCAAACATAATACCAATGGTGATAAGATGGCAGTAGATCCAATATGTAAAATGGAAGTGGATGAAAACGAAGCTCAGTGGTTCAGTAGCTATAAAGGTAGAAAATACTATTTCTGTGCTCCGGGATGTAAAAAGGAATTTGAAGAAAATCCAGAAAAATATGCAGAAAAGGAATAAATTACACGAATATTTGGGATTATCCTCAATAATAATAATTATCCATATCAAAAATAAGAAGATAATTGGATTAAATTGGTTATGGAAAAAAGGTTTGAAAATTCTTTTTTTAAATTCTAAAAATTCCCATTTTTTTTATTTAACCATAATGTTATTTTAACCCAACATCCTGAATCTATCAATTACAAAGTCCTTATTTAAGGATAGAACAAATGATGCGGCTCTTGGTCCCTGTTTTTTACCTATAATAGTTTTATAGATTGCTTGGAATGCTTTTTGAGGTTTCATATTTAAATCGTTAAGAATCTGGTACATCTCATCATGGAGTTCCTCGGGATTTAAATCTCTACTTTCCAGGATATCAGCAACCTTAAGCAGAAAATCCTTTTGAGGATCATTTAACTGCACATCAGGGAGTTTTTTTTGCACATCAAACTTAACGAAGTTAGGTGCGTAAAGTTTCAACCAGTTTTTAACCTGACGGATTCTTTTTGTAAATTTCTCTTTATCCTGGGCACTGATTTCATTTAGGCCTAATTCTTCCATTTTTTCAGGGAGCTGGGAATTCCTCTTCAGTATATCGAATATTTCCTCTTCACCATTACCTATCTGGCAAGCCACAGTCATAAACCGATATGGGGGTTGGAAGGGCATTGATTCTGGTATCGATCCCTCATCCACAGTCTGGGATATCTGGTAGATCTTCTTAAGCTTCATAGCTTCTTTTTCGGAAGTCTCTTCCTCATCGTAGTAGATCCTCTCCACCCGATCATATTGTTCTATGAAATCTAAAAAGGGCATGTTTGGATTGAAATCTTTATGTTTCATGGGTTTGCTCCGGAATATGAAATAATTCAGTGTTTCCGGGGCAGCGATTTCCAGCCACTGTCCAGGTGTGAAGAACACACCCTTGGATTTGGACATGGCATCCCCCTTAAGGGTGATCCATTCATATGGTATGGGGTAAGGGGCTGGATAATCAAATATTTCCTGGGAAATTATACTGCTCACATCATAGGAACCTCCGCTTGCAGCATGGTCCTTTCCAAATGGTTCGCAGGTGATGCTGAATATCTTCCACCTTGCAGCCCATTCAACACGCCAGGTTAACTTCCCTTCACCAGATTTAATATCCATGGTGCTGTAATTACCGCACTCACAGCGGTACTGGACTGTGTCACCATCATAGTCGTAGGAGTAGGTGGTGTTAACCCTTCCACACTCCTGGCAGATTGGGTTGTATGGTAGCCAATCCTCTTTGAGGGGGTGTTCCCTGAATTTGTTAAATATATCCCTAATTTCAGGTGCCTTTTTCAGTGAAATCCGGATGTAATCATTATATAAACCATCCTCGTACATTTTAGCCCCTGAATTTACCTTCAGGTCTATTCCAAATTCGTCCAGCGTACTTAAGAAGGGTTTTTCAAAGTGTTCCACGAAGTTTTTGCAGCAACCTTCTGGACAGGGTATCTTTGAGTAGGGGATGCCTAGATATTTCTCGTATGATTCTGGTAGGGGATATGGAACCTTGCGTAAGGGGTCATGGTCATCTGCGATCCAGATGGTTTCTGCGGGAGTGTCCGGGGCGTTCAATACTTTGGTAACTGCGTTTGCTATGAATACATCACAGGAGTTTCCTATATGGATGGATCCTGAGATGGATGTTCCACTGGCAACAACGTGTTTAGAAACGTTTCTTTCCTTTAATTCTTCTGCGATCCTTTCGATCCAGTGTTTCAACTTTATTCACTTCCTTTAAAAATAAAAAATGCAGTCATTATGTTAAAATAATAAAAAATGGTTGAATTATTCAAATATATTAGTAGGGGCTTCATCCAGCCATTCGTTCACGATTTTAATGGCACAGTAGCTTCCGCACATTGTACATGTGTCCGGATCTTCTGGGGGTCGGTTATCCCTGATGGCGCGGGCGTCATCTGGGCAGATTGATGCATTGTACTGGGCTTCCCAGTTAAGTTTTTTACGAGCATTGGCCATTTCCAAGTCTTTTTCACCATTGTGTATCCCCTTGGCCATATCTCCTACATAAGCTCCAATTCGGCTGGCAATAACACCCATCTTCACATCTTCTGGTCCGGGGAGTGCTAGATGTTCTGCAGGGGTTACATAGCAGATGAAGTCTGCTCCAGCAGCAGCTGATTGGGAAGCACCTATTGAGGAAACTATGTGGTCGTAGGCTGGTGCAACGTCCGTTACAATTGGTCCTAACATATAGAATGGGGCTCCACGGCATAGTTTCTTCTGGATAGTTACATTGGCTTGGATTTCATTAAGAGGTATATGGCCCGGTCCTTCAGTTATGGTCTGCACTCCAACATCCCTTGCCCGATCAATTAGTTCACCAAGAATAATTAGTTCCTGAACTCCTGCCCGGTCTGTGGAATCTGCAATTGCACCGGCACGCATGGAGTTGGCCATGGACATCACAAAATCGTATTCCTTGGCAATGTCCAGGATGTAATCGTAGTTTTTGTAGAGGGGGTTTTCTTCTTCGTTTTCCACCATCCAGGCAGATACTAATGCCCCACCACGGCTCACTAGTCCACCTTCACGTCCCTGTCTTTTGAGACGTTTGAGGGTTTCCATGTTCACACTACAGTGAATGGCCATAAAATCAATACCATCTTTGGCCTGTTTTTCAATGGCTTTGAACATAACATCTTCGTCCATGTAGATGGCGGCACCTTTTTCGCGGATAGTTTCAAAAGCTGCCTGGTAGACAGGAACACTTCCCACGGGGATGTCTGATATTTTTAGAATTCTTCTCCTTATCTCATCCAAGTCTCCACCAACAGATAGTTCCATCAAAGTATCTGCTTGATTTTCCATGGCAATTCTTGCCTTTTCCTCTTCCATATCAAAGTCACATATGTCTGTGGAGGTCCCGATAGTAGCGTTAACCTTTGTCCTGAGCCCTGAACCAATACCAACAGCCTTTACTTCCCTTCCATTGTTGCTGGGAATGGCAATAGTGCCCTGGGCAACGGATTTCCTGATAAACTCTTCTGTTACATTTTCAGCCTTGGCGACTGCTTTCATCTCTTCTGTTATAATGCCCTTTTTGGCATCGTCCATTTGTGTCATTGAATTCACCATCACAACTTATCTTTATAATCGGTAAATTAACGATTATTTATCAATAAACCATTAACACCTTCAACTCGTATTTCACTTAAAAATTAGAATGAATTTAAATGAAATTTTTTCATATTATGGTGAAATTAAATTCACCATCACTTAATTTATAGTTTTATACTATTCTTTCATTCTTTTTAATGCTATATCATAATTGGGGATATTGGTTTGACATCCTTCCGCTTCCACCACAAAGGATGCAACGGATGATGCGAAATTCCCGCAAAATTCTAGACTTTCACCACTTAAGTAGGCCTTTAAAAACCCGGCTCGGTAGGAATCTCCCCCACCAGTGGGATCAACACTGTCCACCATTTTTGCTTCTATTTTTATTTCCTGGTCCGCGTATATTGTACTACCATGTTTGCCAATGGTTTTAACGATTATTTCAGGTCCCATATCCTGAAGTTCCTTGATGTCCATTTCCAGAATCTGTAATATGCGATTTATCTCATGGTGATTTCCAAATAGTATATTGCAGATTTTCAAAACCTTTCTAAGGTTTTCTGGGGAATACATGTGCAGGTCCTGTCCGGGGTCAAAGGATACTAACTTGTTATATTTGTGGGCTTTTTCCCCACACTTTCCATTGAAACTTGGGTCACCAGTTGCAAGATGCACTGCCCGTGCCTTTTTAATGGCCTTAACCGGAGTCGGGAAATCTTTAAAGTATTTTGCAGCTCCCCAGTAGAAGTAGCTGATTTGGTCGTTGTTTTTATCGGTCATTACAAAGGCGGTGGGAGTTTTTTCATCTTCAACCACGATCATATCTTCAATATCAATACTTAAACCTTTTAAACAGTTTTGATAATCAGATCCCCTGAAGTCACCACCGACAGCAGAGATTAAACTTGCTTTAAGCCCTAAGTTAGTGAATACTGTGGCGACATTTGCTGCTGCGCCGCCATAAAAGGTTTTCATATTATTTATTGCAGTTGAGGAGTTAGGTTGGGGGAATTGGTTGATTTGGATGATGTAATCCAGTGCAGTATGCCCCACGGCCAGTAAATCATTTTCATATTTCAATAGATCACCCTTTCCTAACTTTATTTTTTAAATATTTAAATTATTATAAATTTTTTAAAGAGATTATAATCCTCGGAAACCCAATTCTTTAATTAATTTACGACCCCTACCACCTACATATTCTACGAACCCTTTAAATTTTTTATCATCAGGGTTATACAGAACCATAGTTAATATATGGTTTGTATCTTCCTTCAACACATCAGAACCGTTTATGAAGCTTTTGTTTAGAAAAGTATATAGATCTTGGCTATTTTTAACCATTTTAAGTGCTTCATATGGGGATTTTAATACATTTACTATTTTGTAATTAATTCCCTCATTATCCATGGTATTCCAGGCCAGCCTCTGGGCCGAACCAGTTACTTCAACGAATTTTTTACCTTCTAACTCGGATAGATCCATTATATCTTCGCCAGAAGGGGTTACCAGTACCAGATGGTCTTGAGCAATGGGAATAAAATCCATATCCCGCATGAATGCTTTCACCGGGTCGTCAAGGGTTAAAATATCAACCAAGCCCATTTCAAAAAGGTGCAGAGCACTATCATCTTCGCTCTGGTAAATCATGACATCAAGGCCGTATTGGGATGCTAAAACTTCCAGCAACCCGGATGATATATATCCTCCACATATTATGGATTTTTTATTGGTATTAAGCCTTTTTATAAGTTGATGATATTGTTTGAGAAGTTTTAATCCATCATCAGTGATTTGGGAACCAGCACCACTGCTGATTACAAGGTGCATGTTTAGTTTTTTCTCAGCCTCTATGATTCTCCTGTTTATTACTGCATGTGATATTCCCAGTATTTTTGCAGCCTCTCTTTGTGATCTGGTCTTGTTTACAGTATCCAGTGTTTCAAAAAATTTAAAACTTAGGGTTTCTCCCCCTATAATCAGGCTTATTTTGGGCTTAATTTCCATTTTAACACGTTAGAGATTGATTATTTAAGTGATTTTTAATATTTATATAATGGTACAGACAGTTATAGATACGTAGTAATAATTATGTGTTTATCTTAGGTGAATTCATGATTTTAAAGGATGCGATACAGGAAATAGTGGATAATGTGTCTGCAACTTCAGCAGAACTTGAAAAGGAAAACATTGAAGAAATGCTAAAACTATTAAGAACTTGTGATAACGTATTTCTACTGGGACAGGGCAGATCTGGCCTTGTGGCCAAGGCATTTGCCATGAGGCTCATGCATCTAGGCATTGGAGTTTATGTGGTAGGGGAAACAATAACCCCTGCAATTACAGATAAAGACTGTCTATTAGCCATAACTGGTTCTGGGGAAACCAGCTATATAATAAGCACGGGTCAAATAGCTAAAAAACGTGGTGCAAAAATTGTAGCAGTCACATCTTATGTAGATTCTACAATGAGCAAACTGTCAGATTTGGTTGTACAAATCAAGGGCCGTACAAAAATAGATTCAGAAAAAAATTATATAAAAAGACAAATTAACGGTAAACACCAGTCTCTATCCCCATTGGGGACTATCTTTGAAGTTACCACCTTGATATTCCTGGATGCTGTTATAGCACAGCTCATGGTGGATATGGGTAAGACAGAGATGGACCTGAAACAGAGGCATACTGTGCTTGAATAATTTTATTTTTCCTAATGAATTATCCTATGAATTAATTAATCAAATTTTTTTTATTCAATAATTCATATTTTGAAATTTCTTATATCAAAAATACTTTCTAATATTATCAAAAATACCAATTTCTAACATCAAAATACAATTTTAAATTAAAATACGTTCTGGACTGGAATATATATTAAACCGGTCTCCTCTAACAAACCCGATCATGGTCACTCCAGATTCTTGGGCTACAGTTACTCCAGATGATGTGGGTGCGGCGTTCGAGGCTAATATGGGTATTTTTATCCGGGCGATTTTTATCATCATATCGGCGGGCATCCGTCCACTGTATACCACGAAGCTTCGGGAAAAATCGAATTTTTTCAATGCCGCAGTACCCACGAGTTTATCCACTGCAACGTGCCTGCTTACATCTTCGACAGAAATAAAATTGTCTTTGTAGACCATACCCGCTACGTGCGTTCCCCCGGTTTCCTGCCAAATCTTGGCTGAGTCTTTTAATTTTGCAAATGCATCAAATAGAGATTCTTTAGAAATTTGGAAATCTGATTCCACCTTATCTACCATTTCGATTTTTCTTCTCCAGCCACCGAAACAGTCTGAACCCACTATTAATTCTTTCCTTAAATCGAAATCAGCAACACTTATTTCTACGTTTATTTTGTTACCCTGTAAATCAACCCTGGTGATATCATCAACAGTACCTGCGAGTCCCTCACCCAGAAGATATCCCACTGCAAATTCTTTTAGATTATTGGGGCTTATGGAAAAGTTTCGTGAAACCTGTTTGTTGATGGTAAGCTCAATATCCTCGTCACAAACAATTATCTCCCTCACTGGTGTGGAATCTTCCTGAACCTTAAAAGCTTTAACCTCTCTTGTCATTTTATGCATATTTAACTACCTCTAATTGATAATGCCCAATAAAATGCTTGATTTATCAAAATCGGAGTACTTAATACTAAAAAAATTGAAAATTAAAAATTTGATTTTCGAACTAATGGGGCATTGTTATTCTTTAGTATATCATCTATCCATGATATAGCTGCAGCCACGTTGGGAAATCCTATTGTACTGGTTAACAGGACAACCGATTGGTATACTTCTTCATCAGATGCACCGGCTTCAATTGCCCTTCTAGCATGGCTATGGACCGCACCTTCAGAGCGAATGGCCGCTGATGCTGCTATTTGAATTAGTTCGCAGGTTTTGTTATCTAAAGGTCCCAGATCTTTCACTTCCCGACCTAGATCACTTAATTTTTTCCCATAATCTACAAAACGTTCTTTGATGCTCACATAATGTGGAGGTAATTCTTCACTACCTGGTTTTTTTGACATTTGAAACCACCCTAATTAATTTTTTATAATATACATTTGGTTTAGGTGAAATATAATTTAATACTAAAATTTAGGGAAAACTATAAAATTGCTAAGAACACTTAGCTTATATACTATAATCATATCAAATATTTTTAAAACACAAATCTTTTCTCAATTTTAACACATAATCTATTCTCAATTAATCAAATTTGCATAAAGGACGATATATGAACTTTAACGACTTAATAAAGCAATCAAAGGCAGAATACAGGAATCTAATAAACAATGAAACTCCTGTTGTCATGATAGGTGCTGCTACATGTGGAAATTCTGCCGGTGCACAGGCAATAAAAACCACCATGGAAGATGAGCTCCAGAAAAACCAGGGCGAATGTAAAATAATAGAAGTGGGATGCATTGGTCTTTGTTATGAGGAACCAATAATTACCATCATTAAAAAGGGAAGCCCAGCTATTTTTTACCGTCAGCTTACTCCAAAAAAAGCCAAGAAACTTATTAATTCCTACGTACTTGGGGATGACCCACTTTTAGAATATGCCATGGGGACGGTGAGTATCAAACAATTTGAAGAAGGTATAGGAGAAGGGCATTCTGAAACTGTTTTTGATGGAGTTCCGGCCTTATTTGATCTTCCTGTTTTGAAACCACAGGTCAGGAGAATTTTACGTAACTGTGGATTCACTGACCCCACCAACATTAAACATTATCTGGCCAAAGATGGTTATACAGGTTTTTTAAAGGCTATTAAGTTAAAACCGGATGAAATAATAGAGCAGGTAAAGGCAGCACGATTAAGGGGTAGAGGGGGTGCAGGATTTCCCACATGGCTCAAATGGCAACTGTGCATGGAATCTGAAAGTGAAACTAAGTATCTCATCTGCAATGCTGATGAAGGTGATCCTGGGGCATTCATGAACCGTTCACTCCTTGAAAGCGACCCACATTCTGTCCTGGAGGGTATATTAATAGCAGGTTATGCTATTGGTGCAAAAGTAGGTTATATTTACTGCAGAACAGAATATCCCCTTGCATTGAAAAGATTAAAAAATGCGATAATCCAGTTAAGGGAACAGGGCCTATTAGGGGAGGATATTTTAGGTTCTGGGTTTGATTTTGACATACAAATAAAGGAAGGTGCGGGTGCTTTTGTATGTGGAGAAGAAACTGCCTTAATTGCGTCGATTGAGGGAAAAAGAGGAATGCCTCGTACCAGACCACCATTCCCCACCACCTCCGGCTTATGGGGAGAACCCACAGTAATAAATAACGTGGAAACCATGGCCAGTGTAGCACTTATAATGCAGAAGGGACCGGAACTATTCGCAGATAAAGGTATTGAAAATAATAGAGGCACAAAAACATTTTCTCTCGCGGGACAAATAAAAAATACAGGATTGATAGAAGTTCCACTAGGTAAAACATTAAGAGAAGTTATATATGATATCGGTGGAGGAATTAAAGAAGATAAAAAATTTAAAGCAGTTCAAATAGGAGGTCCATCCGGGGGCTGTTTACCCGAGAAGTTCCTGGACACATCAATAGACTACGACTCATTAGTAGGTGCAGGAGCCATCATGGGATCCGGTGGCCTGGTGGTTATGGACGATGATAACTGTATGGTGGATGTAGCACGGTACTTCCTGGAATTCGTGCAGAATGAATCCTGTGGTAAATGCGTACCATGCAGATTGGGAACCAGGCAGATGCTTGACATTTTAACGGATATAACCAAGGGTGAAGGGAAAGACTCTGATGAAAATCTTCTCCACCAACTCGCCGAGGGAATTAGGGCTGCTTCATTGTGTGGACTGGGACAAACAGCGCCTAACCCAGTGTTAACTACTTTAAGATTCTTTGAAGATGAATATAAGGCCCATATTCAAGAAAAAAAGTGTCCTGCAAGGGAGTGCAAATCACTAACCTCATTTGAAGTAGACCCACAACTTTGCACGGGCTGCATGTTATGTCTAAAGTCATGCCCGGTAGAGGCTGTAACCGGGGAGAAAAATGAAGTCCACCACATTGACCAGGATAAATGCATCCAGTGCGGTACATGCTTTGATTCATGCTACAAATCTAAGGCAATAAACCGTGTATCTCCTAAGATAAGTTAGAAATTGTTTGCGATCAATAGATTTACGATTATTAGACAAGGATTAAGATATTAATGAGCGAATTAGAAGTTAACTTTACCATAGACGGACTGAAAATAAAGGCAAAAAAAGGAGAGACCATTCTCCAGGCAGCCCTTCGTAATGGGATATACATACCCCACCTTTGTTATCATCCACATCTGAAGCCCACAGGTTCATGTCGGTTATGTCTGGTGGAAAATGAAGAATCAAGACTCATTACTTCCTGTGAAAACCAGCCAACAGAAGGTATGGAAGTATCCACAACCAGTCCTAAATTGGACAATGCAAAAATTACAGTAGCCAGGTTACTGGTGGCAAATCACCAAACTGACTGCCTTACCTGTGCACAGGATAATCAGTGCAAGTTACAGGAGATATCCTCTTATTTTGGGATAGATGAGAAAAATATGGACAATTTAAGGTATTCTATTACTGATATACCTATCGATGATTCTAATCCTTTTCTTAAAAGGAATTTAAACAAATGTGTCCTCTGTGGAATTTGTGTCAGGACCTGCCGTGATAGATTAGGGGTAAGCGCCATAGATTTTGGTTACAGGGGTTATAATACCAGAATATCCACATTTTCAGACGGCCCGCTTCTGGAGTCAAACTGCGTATCATGTGGAGAGTGCGTAGTAGCCTGTCCTGTAGGGGCACTGGTAAATAATGAAAACCAGAAACCCGATAGAGAAGTTAAAACCACCTGCACCTACTGTGGAGTAGGTTGTGGTATTTATCTGGGAGTTAGAGGTTCAAAGGTTATAAGCTCCCGGGGAGATCCTCATCACCCCTTAAGTAAAGGAAACCTTTGTGTGAAGGGTAGATACGCATTTAAATTTATAAATAACCCAGATAGATTAACAACCCCCCTTATAAAGAAGAATGGGGATTTTGTTGAGGCTAGCTGGGATGAAGCCCTGGAATTTGCTGCGGAAAAATTATCAGGATATAGGGAAGGCTATTCCTTTGCAGCAATATCCTCTGCCCGCTGTACCAACGAGGACAACTATCTTTTGCAGAAATTCACCAGGGTGATGATGGGTAACAACAACGTTGACAACTCCGCCCGTTCATGTCACGCCCCATCGGTAGCTGCCTTGGCTGAAACACTTGGTAGTGGGGCTATGAGTAATTCAATTGATGAAATCGAAGATTCAGAATG